>Ga0209283_10000170_pt1 | contig 30613 bp, 33 predicted proteins | sample CZO8metaG_2_FD_188354 | JGI IMG/M metagenome (GOLD analysis project Ga0209283, IMG submission 188354) | Vadose zone soil microbial communities from the Eel River Critical Zone Observatory, Northern California, USA - CZOApr15con2H1.8 metaG... | ecosystem: Environmental > Terrestrial > Soil >...
CACACCAGGATCATGTCGCAGCCCGCCGCGAGCGCCGCCTCGGCGCGCTGCACCACGCCCCCGGCGACGCTCGCGCCTTCCATCGAGAGATCGTCGCTGAAGATCATGCCGTCGAACGCGAGGCGGCCGCGCAGGATATCCTTCAGCCATACCCGCGAAAATCCCGCGGGCCGGCTGTCCACCGCGGGATAGATCACGTGGGCGGGCATCACCCCGGCGAGTCCGTTCGCGATCAGGCCGCGGTAAGGCTGCAAGTCGGCCGCCTCGATCTCCCCGAGCCCGCGCTCGTCGACCGGAACATCGACGTGGGAATCCGCCTTGACGTGGCCGTGACCGGGGAAATGCTTGCCGACCGACGCCGCGCCGCCGGCGGCCAATCCGGCGACGAATGCGCCCGCGAGCGCCGCGATCACCTCGGGCTCGTCCGAAAAGGCGCGATCCCCGATCACGCTGCTCGAGCCGAAGTCCACGTCGAGCACCGGCGCGAAGCTGAAATCGACTCCGTGCGAGCGCAGCTCCACCGCGATGACGTAGCCCGTCGCGTCGGCAAGGGCCCGGGCCTCGGCGGCGTCGATCTCCCAGCGTTCACCAAGCGAGCGCATCGGCGGAATGCGCGTGAACCCTTCCTGAAAGCGCTGAACCCGCCCGCCTTCGTGGTCCACCGCGATCAGCAGCTCGGGGCGGCGCAGTGCGCGAATCTCGGTCGTGAGCGCGAGGAGCTGCCGCGGGGACTCGAAGTTGCGCGCGAACAGGATCACGCCGCCCGCTGAAGGGTGCCGCAGGCGCTCCCTTTCCTCCGCTGTGAGCTCGAGCCCCGCCAGATCGAGCATCACCGGGCCGAGCGTCATTTCCTTCTCCGCCCCTTCGAAACGATTCCCTCGACCACGACGAAAGCGCAGGCCATGCCGATCTCATCGGTGAGCGACACGTACACATTCGAGATCCCCCGCCGCTTGAGCAGGGCGGCAAGCGGCTTGGAGAACTTCAGCGAGGGCTTGCCCGAGCGGGCATTCTCGACCCAGACGTTGTGCCAGTTGACGGGAAAATGGATGCCGGTGCCGAGCGCCTTGGAGAACGCCTCCTTTGCGGCAAAACGTTTCGCCAGATAGGCCGCAGGCTTGCGGTGGCGGCGAAAGCGCTCCAGCTCGGAGCCGACCAGGATTCTCTCGGCAAAACGCTCGCCGAAGCGCTCGAGCGCGCGCCCGATCCGGCCGATGTCGCACAGGTCGGTGCCGATGCCGAGGATCACTTTGCCTTTCCTTCCGTGCCGCCGCGCCGGATGGCGTCCAGGTATTGCCGCACGGCTTCGGCCAGGCCGAGCTCCAGCGCATCGGCGATCAGCGCGTGCCCTATGGACACCTCCAGCACGCCGGGCACGGCGCGCAAGAATACCGGCAGATTGTCGCGATTGAGATCATGGCCGGCGTTGACCCCCAGGCCGGCACGTTGCGCAGCGCCGGCAGCATCCGCATAGCGGCCGAGCATCGTCGCCCGCTCTTTCGTACCGAAAGCACGGGCGTACGGCTCTGTATACAACTCCACGCGATCGGCGCCGAGGTCTCGCGCCGCCGCCATCGCCTCCGGAACCGGATCCATGAAGAGGCTCACGCGCACCCCGAGCGACTTCAGTTCCGCCACGACGGGCTTGAGCCGCGCGCGATCCGTGGAAAGATCCCAACCGTGATCGGAGGTGAAAGCTCCGGTCTCGTCGGGCACGAGCGTGCATTGCTGCGGACGCACGTCGCGCACGAACTCGAGCAGACCGTGAAACGGGTTGCCTTCGATATTGAATTCGGTACCGGGCCGCTCACGCAGGATCGCGGAGAGCTCGCGCACGTCGTGCGCGCGCACGTGCCGCCCGTCGGGGCGCGGGTGTACGGTGATGCCGTGCGCGCCCGCATCCAGCACCATGTGCGCCGCCCGCTCCACGCTCGGGATCCCGATCGTGCGAGTGTTGCGCAACAGCGCGACCTTGTTGAGATTGGCGCTCAGCAGCGTCATTCGAGGTCCCTAGAGCGCCAGCAGATCCCTGAAGACCTGCCGGCTCCTGAGCGGCTGGTATTCCAGGCGATGGTTGATGAGCGCGCGCATGAGCGCCTTCGCCTGTTGCTGCGTCTGGGGATCGGCATAGTCGTCGCGCGCCATGTCGAGAAGCGTGCGGCCGGACACGAGCGGCTCGACCGCCGCGCCCCTGACCTCGATCGGTCCGCGTTCGGGATCGTAGGTGTAGGTCTTCGCAGGATCGACCGCGCTGCCGTTTGCGCTGTCGCGCTCGAAGGTCATCGCGTAACCGAGCTCCTTGAGCAGCGCTTTCTCGAAGGAGCGCAGCGCCGGCGCCGAATCGGCCTCGGAGGCAAGCCGCGCAAGGGCCTCCTGGTAGCGCAGAAACAGGGCGTCATGCGGGTCTTCGCGCGGCAGGAGACGCAGCAGCAGCTCGTTCAGATAAAAGCCGCACAACAAGGCCTCGCCGCGCAGCAACGGCTGCCCGCCGGTCCACTCGGCACGGGCGAGCGTGCGCACTTCGCCCTTGCCGAACCAGGAGAGAGCGAGGGGCTGGAAAGCGAGCAACACGCCGCGCAACGCCGACCGGGCGCCGCGCGCTCCTCGCGCGACCATGGAGATCCGGCCGAAGCCGCGGGTGAATACCTCGACGAGCAAGCTCGTTTCACGATACGCATAGCCGTGAAGGATGAACGCCTCCCGGCTCTCCTGCCGGGTCCGCTCAGCCATAGCCGAGCCGTCTTACGCTGGCCTCGTCGTCGGTCCAGCCGCGGCGCACCTTGACCCACGCTTCCAGGTAGACCTTGCCGCCGAAAAGCTTTTCCATGTCGAGGCGGGCTGCGGTCGCGATACTCTTCAGCTTCCCGCCGCCCGATCCGATGATGATCGCCTTGTGTCCTTCCTTTTCTACCACGATCGAGGCGTGGATGCGCCGCAGCCGCCCCTCTTCCTCGAACTTCTCGATCTCCACGGCGCAGCCGTAGGGGAGCTCCTCGCCGAGCAGGCGGAACAGCTTTTCGCGAATCAGCTCTGCCGCCAGAAAGCGCTCGTTCCGGTCGGTCAGGTCGTCCTCGCCATGGACGGCCGGCTGCTCCGGCAAGTAGCGCTCGATGACGCGCATCAGCTCGTCGAGCCCCTTGCGCCTGCGGGCGCTGACCGGGACGACTTCGGCAAATTCGGCCTCTTTGGCGGCCTTCTCGAGGAACGGCAGCAGACGCGCAGGTTCGCTCGCGTCGATCTTGTTCACGACGAGAACGAGCGGCAACCCGGCCGGCACGAGTTTGAGGAGCGCGCGATCTCCGGCGCTGAAGCGTTCCGCTTCGATCACCAGCACGACGACATCGATTTCATCGAAGGCCCTGCGCACAGCCCGATTCATCGCGCGGTTGAGCGCGTTGCCGTGCCGCGTCTGGAAACCCGGGGTGTCGACGAAAATGAACTGGGCGGTCGCGGTGGTGCGCACGCCGCGAAGGCAATGCCGGGTGGTCTGCGGCTTGCGCGAGGTGATGCTGAGCTTGTGCCCCAGCAACGCGTTGAGCAGCGTGGATTTTCCGACGTTGGGGCGCCCGATCAGGGCGATCGCGCCGCAGCGGAACGGCTCCGGGATCATCGCGACGCCGCCACTCAACTGCGAATCTGCGCGAAGGCGCGCAATGCCGCTTCCTGCTCCGCGGTCCGACGGCTGCTCCCGCTGCCGGTGGTCCGCACGGAGAGCTCCGGGATCAGGCACTCGACCTCGAAACTCTGGCTGTGCGCCGCCCCGCGGGTCGCCACCACGGAATATTGCGGCAGCGCGATCTTTCTCGCCTGAAGCAACTCCTGCAGAAGCGTCTTCGGGTCCTTCTCGAGCGTTTTGGGATCCAGGCCTGCGAGGAGCGGCTCGTACAGCCGCCCGATGGTCCCCTGGGCCGCCGCGAACCCGCCGTCGAGAAAGATCGCGCCGATCAGCGCTTCGAGCGCATCGGCGAGAATCGAAGGCCGCGCGAATCCGCCGCTTCTCAGCTCGCCCTCGCCCAGCCGCAGGTGATCGCCCAAGCCCAGCGTTTGCGCCACCTGATGCAAGGCCTCCTCGCGCACGAGGTGCGCACGCAGCCGCGACAGGTCGCCCTCGGGCAGCGCACCGAAACGCCCGAACAGCTCCGCCGCGACCACGCAGTTCAAGACACTATCGCCCAGAAACTCGAGGCGCTCGTTGTGGGGCGCGCTGTGACTGCGGTGTGTGAGGGCTTGAGCGAGCAGCTCGGGCCGGGAAAAACGGTACTTGATACGTTGTTGAAGGCGTTCCCGGTCCACGGATCCCGTCGGGGCGTGGGGTGAGTGCGCGGCGGAGCTCGTTGGCGATGCGCGGCTAGTTATTGCTGCTCGCCGCAAAATCGATCACGACACTGACGTTGCCGAACAGGGAAATCCGCTTCGGGTAGGAAAACGAGATCACGATGTCGTTGCCCTCCTTGGTGATCTCCAGGTCCTTGGCCGCGATCACGTCGATGTCGTCGATCTGCGCGCGCCGGTCGAATGCCTGGCGCACTTCGGCCACGGTGCCCTTGCTGGTGGTCTGCGCAACCCCTACGATCGCTTTTTTCACCGTGAAGTACTCGATGTAGGCGGGCGCGATCTTGAGGCCCCCTATCGCGACAAAGACGATGATGATGCAGATCACCACCATTCCGAGCAGGGTAATGCCTCGCTGGTTTCTCATAGATCCCCCATCAGTGAAATCCCCCGAAACGCCGCGGCTCGCTGAAATTGAACCAGATGAAGAACGCCTTGCCGACGATGTTCTCGTCCGGCACGAAGCCCCACACGCGGCTGTCGGCGGAGTTGTCGCGGTTGTCGCCCATCATGAAATAGTGCCCGGTAGGCACGGTGCAAGCCACGCCTTCGTTATTGTAGTTGCAATTTTCCCGGAACGGGAACGCTCGCGTGAAGGGGACCGCCGACGGAGCTTCGTCCTCTACGAGGATGGCGTGCTCGACGCCGCCCACCTTCTCGAGCAGCTGTCTGGAGTAATGGATCCGCTCGCGATGCAGGTAATCGGAAGTCTGCCTGTGCGGCTGCTCCACGCCGTTGATGAACAGCCGCTTGTTCGCGTAAACGATCTTGTCCCCGGGGACGCCGATCACCCGCTTGATGTAATCGAGCGAGGGATCCTCGGGAAAGCGGAACACCATCACGTCGCCGCGCCTGGGCTCCCCGACGCCGATGATTTTCTTGTTGACGAGCGGAATCCGAATGCCGTAGGCGAACTTGTTGACGAGGATGAAATCCCCCACGACGAGGGTCGGCACCATCGAGCCGGAGGGTATCTTGAACGGCTCGACCAGGAACGAGCGCAGCAGGAACACGATGAGAATGACGGGAAAAAAGCTCTTCGGATATTCGATCCACCAGGGTTCCTTGTCGTCCGCGCGGCGCTGCTCGCGGAAATAGACGGCGTCGGCCAGGGCAAACGCCCCCGTGAAGAGCAGCAGCACGAACAGTATCAGGGCGAAATTCATTTGCTCTCCACCTGAAGTATCGCCAGGAACGCCTCCTGGGGTATTTCCACCGTCCCGACCTGCTTCATGCGCTTCTTCCCCGCCTTTTGCTTCTCAAGCAGCTTCCTCTTGCGGGTCACGTCTCCTCCGTAGCATTTGGCCAGCACGTTTTTGCGCAGGGCCTTGACGGTCTCGCGCGCGATGATATGCGAGCCGATCGCGGCCTGCACGGCCACGTCGAACATCTGCCGCGGGATGAGCTCGCGCATCCGCGAAACCAGCTCCCGGCCGCGGTACGCCGCGTTTTCCCGGTGCACCATGAGCGAGAGCGCATCGACCCGCTCGCCGTTGATGAGAATGTCGAGCTTCACCATGTCGGCGGCGCGGTACTCCTTGAATTCGTAGTCGAGCGAGGCGTAGCCGCGGCTCGCGGATTTGAGCTTGTCGAAAAAATCCATCACCACCTCGTTGAGCGGCATTTCATAGGTCAGCATCACCTGGCGCCCGTGGTACTGCATGTTGCGCTGCACGCCCCGCTTCTGGGTACAGAGGGTGATGATTGCCCCGACGTATTCCTGAGGCACGAAGATGGTTGCCTCGATGATCGGTTCCCGGATCTCCTCGATCCTCGTCGGCTCGGGCATCTTGGCGGGGTTCTCGATGCGCGCGACCGTGCCCTCGTGCAGCTCGACCTCGTACACCACGGTCGGAGCCGTGGTGACCAGCGCCATGTCGTATTCGCGCTCGAGGCGTTCCTGCACGATATCCATGTGCAGCAGGCCCAGAAACCCGCAGCGAAAGCCGAAACCGAGCGCCTGAGAGGTCTCGGGCTCGTAGTGCAGCGAAGCGTCGTTGAGCTTCAACTTCTCCAGCGCGTCGCGCAGCGCTTCATACTCGCTCGCCTCGACCGGATAGAGCCCGGCGAACACCTGCGGCTTGATTTCCTTGAAGCCCGGCAGCGGCATGGCCGCGGGGCGATTTACCAGGGTCATGGTGTCGCCGACGCGCGCGTGCTGGAGCTCTCTCACTCCAGCCGTGACGAATCCCACCTCTCCGGCCGAGAGCTGCTCGCGGCCTTGCGACTTGGGCGTGAACACGCCGACCTGCTCGCACAGATGGACCGCTTGCGTGGACATCAGCAGCAGCTTGTCCTTCGGCCGGATGATTCCGTCCACCAGGCGCACCAGCATGATCACGCCGACGTAGTTGTCGAACCACGAATCGATGATCAATGCCTTCAGCGGCGCGTCGGGATCCCCCTTGGGAGGCGGAATACGATGGATCACGGCCTCGAGAATATCGTCTACGCCTTCACCCGTCTTGGCGCTCGCGCGCACCGCGTTTTTCGCCTCGATGCCGATGACGTCCTCGATCTCCTGGATGGCGCGCTCCGGATTGGCCGAGGGGAGGTCGATCTTGTTGAGCACGGGCACCACCTCCACCCCCTGCTCGATCGCGGTGTAGCAGTTGGCCACCGTCTGCGCCTCGACGCCCTGGCTCGCGTCCACGACCAGCAAAGCTCCCTCGCATGCGGCGAGCGAGCGCGATACCTCGTAGGAAAAATCGACGTGGCCCGGCGTATCGATGAGATTCAGGTTGTAGGTCTGCCCGTCGCGCGCCGTGTAATTGAGCGCCGCGGTCTGCGCCTTGATGGTGATTCCGCGCTCACGCTCCAAGTCCATCGTGTCGAGCACCTGCTCCGACATCTCGCGCTCGGGCAACCCGCCACAGCGCTGGATGAAGCGGTCGGCGAGCGTCGATTTGCCGTGGTCGATGTGAGCGATGATCGAAAAGTTGCGGATGTGCTGCATCGCGGCCTACAAAAAAGGGTGCCGTTCAGCACCCTTTCCCGGTTCCAAGACTTTGAATTTTAGCGTATTTCGAAGAGGTATGCAGCGGGCTTTGCAGTCAGCGCAGGGAGCGGCTGAACCGGTCCGACTCCAGGCCCTTATCCAGGTGCCGCCTCGCCTTTGACGGTGACGAACAGATTGCTCTCGCCGCGTCGCACGTGAAGCGTGAGAGTGGCGTTGCGCTCCAGCTGCGCGAGCAGCTTGTTGAACTGCTCGGCGGATCTCACTTCGGTGGTCTGGCCCCTGCTGGTGACCGCCGTGATCACATCGCCTGAGCGCACGTCGGCGCGCCGATTGTTGCGGACTTCCTCCACGATCACGCCGCCCTTCAACTTCAGGTCGCGCTTCTGCTCCGCGGTGAGATCGACGACCGCGAACCCGAGACGATTGGCCGCCTGCTCCGGCGGCTTTCCGCGGCGCTCGCCGCGGCTCGCGACGCGGTCCTCGGGCAGCTCGCCGACCGTAACCGCAATCTCCCGGGTCACGCCCTTGCGCCAGACTTCGATGCTCGCTTTGCTGCCGGGCTTGGTGTTGCCGACGATCCGCGGCAGCTCGCTCGAAGTCGATACCGGCTTGCCATCGAACTTGAGAATGATGTCGCCGGCTTCCACTCCGGCCTTTTCAGCCGGACCACCTTTCTCGACGCCGCTGACGAGCGCCCCCGCAGGCCTGGCAAGGCCGAACGACTCGGCAAGCTCCTTCGAGACTTCCTGGATCACGACGCCGATTCGTCCGCGGCTCACCCGGCCGAACTGGCGCAGCTGGCCCTGCACGTCCATGGCGACGTCGATCGGGATGGCGAAGGACAGCCCCATGAACCCGCCGGTGCGGCTGTAGATCTGCGAATTGATGCCCACGACTTCGCCCCGCATGTTGAACAGCGGCCCGCCTGAATTGCCCGGATTGATCGCGACGTCGGTCTGGATGAACGGCACGAAGCTCTCCTGGGGAAGGCTGCGGCCCTTGGCGCTCACGATGCCTGCGGTCACGGTATTGTCGAAGCCGAATGGCGAGCCGATTGCGACGACCCATTCGCCGACTTTGAGTCGGTTCGGATCACCCATTCTCACGGCAGGCAGCCCTGTCGCCTCGATCTTGATCAGCGCGAGATCCGTGCGCCGATCTGCCCCGATGACGCGCGCCTTGAATTCGCGCTTGTCGGTGAGGCTCACCGTGATTTCATCGGCGGCATCGACCACGTGCGCGTTGGTGAGAATGTAGCCGTCGGTGCTGATGATGAAACCCGATCCGAGCGAGCGGCTTTCGAACTCGCGCGGGCCTTGCCCCGGGCCTTGCCCGGGACCCGGCGGGCGCGGGATGAAGCGCCGGAAGAAGTCGTAGAGGGGATCGTCTTCCTCGATGTTCGGGATTTGCGGTCCGGCGCGGCGCTCGCGCGCCTGAGTGGTGCTGATGTTGACGACCGTCGGGCCCTGCTTCTCCGCGAGCTCGGTGAAATCCGGAAGCTCGCGCCCCTGCGCGAGCAGCGCGGAGGGCATCCACAGCAGCAGGTAGAAAAGCAGCGCTCTCGCCATCGTGACGTCCTTGATTTCGGGTTTTCGGCGGAATCCGCGCGGGCGACCCCGGCTCATCGATCATGAGCCAGCGTTCGGGTCTCTTTTTTTACCTGCGGTATTCCACTGAGTCGGCGATGTATTTTACGCTCTCCGGGGGAGCTTCGCCGACCACGGTGATCCAGTAGTTTCCAACCGGGCGCGCATAGACGTTGATCGCGCCCTGGCGCGCGAGGCCCGGCTGAGGCGCCGGCTGCTTGCTCGTCGCAGGCTGGATAAAAACCGAGATCGCGGCAAGCCCGTCGGAGAGCACGATATGGCCGACGCCGCTTGTGCCGCCTATGGTGCGCACCAGCTCGGTCACCGTGCGAAAGCCCGCAGGCCTGGAACGGATCGTCCAGCCCGCTTCCGCCAGATTGGCGCGCGTGGTGCCCGAATCCTCGACCCGCCAGTCCCGGCTCTGGCGGAAATAACGCGATTTCAGCTGATCGCGTCCGATGTTGCCGCCGATCTGGATCTGCGTGAACGCGAACTGTTCCAGCACATCGTTCTTCTCGTCGAAGGTCTTCGCCTTCAAGAGCATGCCGGTATTGAGGTCCGCCCAGAGCCGGTGACCGTACCGCATCCGGTCCTTGGGCTCCAATGCGATGACCTGGCAACTGTAGCCTCCGACGCGCTCGATCTCGCCTTTCCTGATGCTGTAGTTTTCGGACAAGTCCTTGAGCTGCTCCGAAAGGATCTCGGGAAACGCGCGGCGACCCGGCTGCTTGTCGATCTTGACCGTCATGCTCGCCGGCAGGTAGCACACGACTTCGTCGCCGGTGCGGATGATCTCGCGCGGATTGCCGTCCAGGGTTTCCAGCCGCTCGCGCGGTCCGGAAGCCTCGACGATGTGGATGATGCGGGAAGTTTCGACCTGCTGGCCCTGCTGGTATACGAAAGTGCCGGTGTAGCTGAGTTTCTGCGTGGCCGCGTAGATGCGCTGCAGCCATTGCAGCGCAGAAGTATCGGTCTGCGCTATCGCCGCGGATACCGGGAGCAGGAACGGCAGAACCCCGAGCGCTCCGAATAAACGCGGCGCACGCGGCGGGATCATTTCCGCACGGTCCGGCGCTCGTCAGCCACGCTGCGCGCGTAGGGCACGATGCCTTGCATGGCGCTGATGTGGGAGTACGGCTGGTGGGCGAGCAGATAGTTCTCGACTTCGACCCCGATCACGAGCGGTCCTGCGTCGGTCGCGGACAAGCCGGCGGCCACGGTGGTCACCGGTCCGGAGACGCCGGTCTCGGGGCCGGCAGCGAGTTGCGGCTCGGCGTGCCAGCCGGAGGAAGCGGTCAAGACGACCAGAGTCACCGCGGCGACGCTTGCAGCGGCCGACGTCGCGTACCAAGCCAGCCGCCTGGCTCCGGTCATCTTCCGCCGCGGAGCGAGCACGGTGGGTTCTTCTTGGAGGCGGGCCACAACGCGATCGGTGAAATCGGCGCCGACATGACCCCTGAGCGCATCGCCGATCAGGTGGTAGGCATCCCACGTTCGGCGCAACTCGGTGTCGGTCCTGAGCCGGCCAAGGTGTGCCTGGCAATCGTTGCCTTGAAGCTCCCCGTCAATCAGCGCCGAGAGTTTTTCCTTCATGGGTCACCACCTTCTGTCCTTGCGCGTCTCAAGCAAAGGCCGCAGCCGGTCGGCGATCGCCTCGCGCGCTCGGAATATCCTCGACCGGACGGTGCCGATCGGGCAATTCATGATCGTCGCTATGTCCTCGTAGCTCAAGCCTTCGATTTCGCGCAGCGTGATGGCCTCGCGCAACTCTTCGGGCAATTGCTCCATCGTGTCGCTCACGGTGCGCGCAATCTCCTTGGACATCAACACGCTCTCGGGCGTATTGACATCGCGCAGCTGCTCGCCGTCCTCGAAACCTTCGGCATCCTCGGAGTCGAACCCGGTCGCCGTCGGGGCGCGCCGCCCCATCGCCACCAGATAGTTTTTGGCCGTATTGATGCCGATCCGGTACAACCACGTGTAGAACGCGCTGTCGCCCCGGAATGACGGCAGCGCGCGGTACGCCTTGATGAATGCCTCCTGGGCGACATCCTCGACCTCGGACGGGTCCCGAATAAACCGGGCCAGCAACCGCGCCAGCTTGCGCTGGTACTTCGACACAAGCAGCTCGAAAGCATGCTTGTCGCCCCGCTGGGCCCGCTCGACCAGCTGCCGGTCGAGATCCCGCTCATCCATCCGCCGCCGTCCCTGACGAAGCGGCTTTACGCTTCTGTTCGAAGTTATCCACAGGCGGCGGCCAGTATACCGCACTGTCCGCACAACCTCGGCGTGCCTTGCAGCTAAAGACCCGGCGAGCGCAGAATAGTTCAGAAACTTGTAGGGTTATTCCGGCGGACTCGGGTCCACAGAGCCCGCTCCGTCACGCCAACGCAGGCGGATTCGAAGGCGCCGCAGCTCCTCGGCCGACGCGGAGTCGGCCATGAGCACGACCCATTTGCGGCATTGCTCGTTTTGATCGAGCCCCATCACCACGAGTGCGGTCGAAACGAAGTGGTCGGCTCCGAGCCTGCCTTCATGCCACGCTCCGTTGCGATCGCGCCAAGACGCGCGTCCGTCAGCGTGCAATTCGAGCGACACCGTGGCCGTGGAGGAGCGGTGCAGGGTTTCGACGAGGCACGCGGCCCCCGAGAGGAGCACGCCGGAGCCGACCAGATACAGCGGCCAATCGGCGAGGCTCACCCACGCGGCGGCCAGCGCGAGGACATGAGCGACACCGAGCAGGACCGCAAGCTGGAGCGAAGGCCTGAGATCGATCTGCAGCGTAGTCGCAGCTGGCATGAGCCTGTATGCTGGCCGCCGGAAAGCGTCTCTACGCGCCGCTCAGAGAGGCTCAAGCCGGGTCAAACGCGCTTGAAAATCAGCGTGCCGTTGGTGCCGCCGAATCCGAAGGAATTCGAAAGCGCCGTACGCATCGGCATGCGCCGCGCGGTGTTTGGCACATAATCGAGATCGCAAGCCGGGTCCTGGTTGAACAGGTTCGCGGTCGGGGGCGCGACCTGATGGTGGACCGCCAACGCGGAGAAAATCGCCTCCACCCCTCCGGCCGCGCCGAGCAGGTGACCCGTCATGGACTTGGTCGAGCTGATGGCGAGCTTTTTTGCGTGCTCGCCGAAGCAGCGCTTGACCGCCACGGTTTCGGCGAGGTCGCCGAGCGGAGTCGAAGTCCCGTGAGCGTTGATGTAGTCGATGTCTTCGCGGTTGAGCCGCGCGTTGCGCAACGCGTTCTCCATGCAGCGCGCCGCCCCCTCGCCGTCCTCCTGGGGCGCGGTCATGTGGTAAGCATCACCGCTCATGCCGTAACCGGCGAGCTCGGCGTAGATTGTGGCCCCGCGCTTCTTCGCGTGCTCCAGTTCTTCTAATATGAGCACTCCGGCCCCTTCGCCGAGAACGAAGCCGTCGCGGTCCTTGTCCCAGGGACGGCTCGCCGTGGCTGGATCATCGTTGCGCGTCGATAGCGCGCGCGCGGCCGCGAAGCCACCCACCGCGAGCAGGGTGATGGTCGCTTCCGCGCCGCCGGCGACCATCACATCGCAGTCCTCGTATTCTATAAGACGCCCCGCTTCACCGATGCAGTGTGTCGAGGTGGTGCAGGCGGTCACCATCGCGAGGTTCGGTCCTTTGAGGCCGAACATGATCGACAGATTGCCCGAGATCATGTTGATGATCGTGCTGGGAATGAAGAAGGGGGAAATTTTCCGCGGACCGCCTTTCAGCACGTCGTTGTGCGTGTCCTCGATCATCGGCAGACCGCCGATGCCCGAGCCGATATTGACCCCGATTCGGGTGGCGTTGGCCTCGGTGACTTGGATCCCCGAATCCTTGACGGCCTGGATCCCGGCCGCCATGCCGAGATGAATGAAACGATCCATGCGGCGCGCTTCTTTCGGCGACAGATACGCGGCGGCGTCGAAGTTCTTTACTTCGCCCGCGATCTGGCTGGAGAGCGCAGTCGCGTCGAAATGGGTGATGCGGCTGATGCCGGACTTGCCGGCGAGGACGCTTGACCAGGCTTCGGCAACGGTATTGCCGATCGGGCAGACAATTCCTAATCCGGTGACGACAACACGACGGCGGCTCAAATGCACTCCGGCCGTAGGGAGAAATCAGGCTTTCTTGGCGTGGGCGTTGACGTAGTCGATGGCCTGCTGGACCGTGGTGATCTTTTCCGCTTCCTCATCCGGGATTTCCGTCTCGAACTCCTCTTCGAGAGCCATCACGAGCTCGACCGTGTCGAGCGAATCGGCGCCGAGGTCGTCGACAAACGAGGATGCATTCTTGATCTCCGCTTCGTTGACGCCGAGCTGCTCCGCGACGATTTTCTTGACGCGCTGTTCAACGTTTTCCATTGCGGGCTCCTTCCCCTTGTTTTGCTGCAGTCGAAATTCGGAAGGTGCGAATTGTAGCAGAATCGCCTCTCCCCGCGGCAACCCGGTCAGCTCATATACATGCCGCCGTTCACGTGAAGCGTGGCGCCGGTGATGTAGGCCGCCTGCGGCGAAGCGAGAAACGCCACTGCAGCCGCGACATCCTCCGGCGTTCCGAGACGCCCGAGCGGAATTTGCTGGAGCAGCGTCTCGCGGTGCGCCTCGGCGAGCGCGCGGGTCATGTCCGTATCGATAAAACCCGGCGCGACGCAGTTCACGGTGATGCCCCGGCTGCCGATTTCCCGCGCGAGCGAGCGCGTCATGCCTGCGACGCCGGCCTTCGCCGCCGAATAATTGACCTGCCCCGCGTTCCCGCTCGAACCCACCACCGAAGTGATGTTGATGATCCGCCCCGAGCGCGCCTTCATCATGCCGCGCAACACCGCCTTGCAGAGCCGGAACACGGATCCGAGATTGGTGTCGATCACCGCATCCCATTCGGTCTGCTTCATGCGCATGACAAGATTGTCCCGGGCGATGCCGGCGTTGTTGACGAGGATGGATACGCTGCCGTACGCCCGCTCGATCTCGGCGACGAGAGGTTCGATGCTCGCGGCGTCCTTGACGTCGAGCTGCGCTCCCTTTCCTTGAATCCGCGCCTCGGCGAACTGCGAGGTGATCGACTGAGCGCCGGCGTCGGTGGTGGCCGTCCCGACCACGGTCGCGCCCCGGCTGCCGAGCGTCAAGGCGATCGCCTTGCCGATTCCGCGTGATGCACCGGTCACGAGCGCGACTTGGCCCTCGAGTTCCATCATGCACTCCTCAATAACTGCACGCCCTGCTCAAGTCCGGCGCGGTCGGCGAGCGCAAGGCCCTGCATTCCCTCGACAATGCGTCGGGCGAGCGGCGCAAGCACCCTCCCCGGACCGCATTCGAACAAATGCGTCGCGCCCCTCGCCGCCATTTCCCTGACGCACTCGACCCAGCGCACCGGATGATCCGCCTGCGTTGTCAGCGCCTTCTTGACGCCCTCGGCGTCGGCGTGCCCTTTGGCGTCAACGTTGTGGATAACCGGGATGCGCGGAGAGCTGACCGCGATTCCCGCGAGCGCTTCGCGCAGCCGCTCCGCCGCCGGAGCCATCAGCGAAGAGTGAAATGGAGCGCTCACCGGCAGCGCGACGGCGCGCTTCGCTCCGCGCGCCTTCGCGGCCTCAACCGCCCGCTGCACCGCGCCCGCGTGGCCGGCGATGACGACCTGTCCGGGCGCATTGAAGTTTACAGCCTCGCAGACCTCGCCCCGCGCGGCTTCCGCGCAGGCCGCGATGACCGCTTCGTCGTCCAGACCCAGGATCGCCGCCATCGCGCCCTTTCCGTGCGGCACCGCTTCCTGCATCGCCCGGCCGCGCAGGCGAACGAGAGGGAGGCAATCGGCGAATGAAATCGCACCCGCTGCGACGAGCGCGGTGTATTCGCCGAGGCTGTGGCCGGCGAGCAGCTCGGGTTGTGCGCCGCCCATTTCCAGCCATGCCCGCCAGGCGCAAATTCCCGCGGTCACCATGACAGGCTGGGTGTTGACGGTGCTGTTGAGCTCCTCCGCGGGCCCTTCGGCGATCAGCTTGACGATATCCTGTTTCAGGATATCGGACGCTTCGGCGAGCGTCGCGCGGATCACCGGCATGTCGCCGTAGGCGGCGAGCATGCCCACCGACTGCGATCCCTGTCCTGGGAAAACCATGGCGAGCCTCACCTCAGCTACATCTCCACCAGTGACGCGCCCCAGGTAAAGCCGCCGCCGACTCCCTCGAGCATGACCTTGTGCCCCGGCTTGACGCGACCGTCGCGAATGGCGAGATCGAGCGCGAGCGGCACCGACGCCGCGGAGGTGTTGCCGTGGCGGTCCACCGTGACGATGAGCTTCGACGGTTCGATTCCGAGCTTTTTCGCGGTCGCCTCGAGTATGCGCACATTCGCCTGGTGCGGAATGAGCCAGTCGATATCCGCCGTGGCCAATCCACACAACGCCAGAGTTTCGCGCGCGACCTCGTCCAGCACTTTTACCGCGAACTTGAATACCGCCTGCCCCTCCATCTGCAGGAACGGAGAGCCGACGATCTTGCCGCCGCAGACGTTGCCGGGCACCGAAAGGATGTCGGCGTAGGAGCCGTCGGCGTGCAGCACGCTCCCCAGGATACCGGGCTTCGAGTCGGCCTTGAGGACCACCGCTCCCGCTCCGTCGCCGAACAGCACCGCCGTCCCGCGGTCGTTCCAGTCGAGAATCCGCGAATACACCTCGGTGCCGACCACCAGCGCGCAGCGGTGCTGGCCCGAGCGGATGAACTTGTCCGCGATCGCCAGCGCGTAGACGAATCCGCTGCATACGGCCTGCACGTCAAAGGCCGTGCAGCCCTTGATCCCGAGCTTTGCCTGCATGATGCACGCCGTGCTCGGAAAGATGTAGTCGGGGGTCGCCGTCGCGACGATGATGAGGTCGATTTCCTGTGGAGCGATGCGCGCCGCGGCAAGCGCCGCGCGGCTGGCATCGACGCCGAGATCGCTCGAGGTCTGCGAGGGTTCGGCGATGTGGCGCTGGCGGATGCCGGTGCGCGTGCGGATCCATTCGTCCGAGGTGTCCATGCGCTTGGCCAGATCGTCGTTGGTCACGATCTTCGCGGGCAGCCCGCTGCCGGTGCCGACGATGCGAGACCAGATCACGTCTCCACCTCCGACTTTCCCTGCTCGAACCGACCGAACCGCCGCATCAGGCGGTGCAGCACGTCGTTGCGCACTTCCTCCGTCGCCCGCTCGATGGCGCGCTCGAAGCCGAAGACATCGGCGGAGCCGTGGCTTTTCACGACAATCCCCCTCAATCCGAGCAAGGTCGCGCCGTTGAAACGGCGCGGATCGAGCCGCCTGCGGAACGCGTAGAGCGCCGGCATCACGATCACGCCGGCCAGCCTCGCCAGGATGCTGCGCATGAACTCTTCGCGAATGTAGCTGCGCACCATCTGCACCATACCTTCGGAGGCCTTGAGCATGACGTTGCCGACGAAGCCGTCGCATACGACGACGTCGGCCCCTCCCCTGTAGATCCCGTCGCCCTCGATGTTGCCGACGAAATTGAGGCCGCTTTCGCGCAGCAGCTCAGCCGCCCGCTTCACCACTTCGTTGCCCTTGATGTCTTCCTCGCCGATGTTGAGCAGGCCGACGCTCGGCCGGTCCTTGTGCTCCACCGCCGCCACCAGCGTCGCTCCCATGATGGCGAACTGCAGAAGATGTTCCGGCCCGCAATCGACATTGGCGCCGAGGTCGAGAACGTAGGTGCTGCCGTGCGTGCTGGGCAGCGGCGCGATCATCGCGGGGCGGTCGATCCCGGGAAGCGTCTTGAGCACAAAGCGCGAGACGGCAATCAGCGCGCCGGTGTTGCCTGCGCTGACGCAGGCCTGCGCTTCGCCGTTCTTGACCAGATCGACCGCGACGCGCATCGAGGAGTCCTTCTTGTTGCGCAGCGCGAGCGCCGGCGATTCGTCCATCAGCACCACCTCGCTCGCCTGATGCACGCGCATACGCGGGCTCGACCTGGCGCCGCGCGCCTCCAGCTCGGCCTCGATGGCGTCGCGCAAACCCACCAGGACGATATCGACGTTCGAATTGGATTTCAGGAAATTGAGCGCCGCGGGCACGGTCACGTGCGGCCCGTGGTCGCCGCCCATGCAGTCAATGGCTACCGTGATGTCCATATGACACGGCGCGAAGCGTATCTGCTCCGCTTCAGTTCGGATCGATCTCGGTGCCGCCGGGTCGCTCGAGCGGGGCGATGCCCTACTCGCTCCTGGTCTTGACGACCTTCTTGCCGCGATAGTAGCCGCTTGGGCTGATGTGGTGACGCAGATGCATTTCGCCCGTCGTCGGCTCGACCGCGAGCGCAGGGTGGGTAAGGAAATCGTGGGCTCGGTGCATGCCGCGCTTCGAGGGCGATTTCTTGTTCTGCTGGACTGCCATATGGGAGCTCCTTCAAACTTTATGCCACCGGTCCGCGTACGGCGCACGCTTCGTGTCGCGGCACCATCGGCAAGACCAGGATCACTTCGTCCTCGACTAGCTGCCCGACGTCCATGTGCCGGGACGAGAGCACGCGGTCGACATGGTCGTCGGCTTCGGATATCTCGCTCAGGCTCTCCGCGAGCTGCAGCTCCACGTCAACTGCGATGGGGACCGGGAGCGGACCCAGGCAGCGCTGGCAAACCAGCTCCATGCTTCCCCTTACCGAAATCCGCAGACACGGCTTGCCATTGCTTGCCCTTCCCCCGCGCAGGTGGTACTCCACGCTAGCGGTCGAGCACTGCATCTGCGCAAGGCGCGGCAGCTGCTCCACGCTCAGCGAGCCCCGCTGTTCCAGCGCGGTATGGGCAAACTGGAGGCCGTCGATCACCTCCGCTTGCGACATAAGCGCCGCATGATATTATGTTTGCCTTCGAGTGTCAAAAGAAATTCCAAGTTGTTCAGAGCGTTACTGCACTTTCTTGTCCTCATGGCGACGGCCGTGCCAGCCCTCGCCCAGGTGTATAAATGGGTCGACGAAAAAGGCGTGACGCATTATGGCGAGCGGCCGCCACAGGGCAGCAAGGCGAGCGAAGTGCCGAACAAGCTCGGGTCCCCCGGCGGGGGGAGCCCGGCTCCATCTGATGCCGCACAGCAAAGCGGCGCCCCCCAGACCGACGCCACGGCCGAACAAAGGCAGGAAACCGCGCGACGCGAGGAGCAGTGCCGCCAGCAGCGGGAGCTGCTGGCGCGCCTGAAGCAAAGTCCGCAGACCACTGCAGAACACTATGGCGCGATTGCACGGCAGCAAAAAATAGTCACGGAGCAATGCAAAGGCTAGGCGCGCCGTCGCGCGTCCCTTTTTTCAATGCAGCTGGTTCTTGCCTCGACGTCGCGCTACCGACGCGCTTTGCTGGAACGCCTCGGGGTGCCGTTTGTCGTCGCGGATCCGGGGATTCACGAAGAATGCCGCCCCGGGGAAGCGCCCGAGCACATGGCGCGCCGGCTCGCGGAAGCCAAGGCTCTCGTGATCGCAGCGAACTTTCAGGACGCCTTGGTGATCGGCTGCGACCAGGTCGCTGTGAACGACGGCGAGGTGCTCGGCAAACCCGGCACGCACGAAAACGCGGTGCGCCAGCTTCGCGCGCTCTCCGGCCACGAGGCGGTTTTTCACACGGCAGTGTGCGTGCACAACACCGCGAGCGGCGTCACCCGGACCCGCGTGGTTCCGTGCCGAGTCGCATTTCGCAAACTCGACGATCGAGCAATCGAACGCTACCTGGAGCGCGAACAACCTTATGATTGCGCGGGCAGCGCAAAATCCGAGGGACTGGGCATCGCGCTGATCGAGAAAATGGAAGGCGACGACCCGAACGCACTCGTGGGCCTGCCGCTGATCGCGCTGGTGGATCTGCTCCACGAGCAAGGGCTTGATGTCCTCTGACCGCAGAGGTTCGCTTTACCTCCTGCCCAACACTTTGGGTGACGCCGCACCGGAGGCGGTTATTCCGGCTGCGGTGCTGAATCGCGCCCGCTCGCTCGATTACATCATCGCTGAAGACCCCAAAACGGCCCGCGCCTTTCTGAAACGCATCGGATCGACGCGGGCACTGCAGAGCATTCGCGTCGAGCGACTCGACCACAACACGCCGGCGAGCGATATCGCCTCGTTGCTCGACCCGGTGCTCGCCGGCTGCGATGCCGGCCTGCTCTCCGAGGCCGGATTGCCCGCGGTTGCCGATCCGGGCGCAGGCCTGGTGCGACTCGCGCACGAGCGGGGCGTGCGCGTCGTTCCTTTGAGCGGACCCTCCTCGATTCTGCTGGCGCTCTCGGCTTCGGGTTTGGACGGCCAGCGCTTCGCGTTTCACGGCTACCTCCCGATAGCAGCGACCGAGCTCGTTCCTGCGTTGAAAGAACTCGAACGCCAGTCGCGGAAGCTCAAGCAAACTCAAATATTCATCGAGACGCCCTACCGCAACGACCGCACGCTTGCGGCGATGCTGCGCGCGCTCCATCCGGCGACGCTCGTGTGCGTCGCCGCGGACCTGACCTTGGATTCGCAAACCGTGCGATCCCGAACGGTCGCCGCGTGGCGCAAGGAACCGCCGCAGCTCAAGGGACGGCCGACGGTATTCCTGTTTTTGGCCTGAGCTTCAACGCACGCTGAGCTCGCCCTGCGCCAGCACCTTGGCGAGCGCACCGGCCATAGCCCCGCCGAAGCGCTTGGCGAACCGCTCGGCCAAATTCTCCTTCTGCGTGAAATCGACGATGTCCTCGGCCTTGATCACTTCGCGCGCGACGAAATCGACGCTGCCGAAGCCGTCGGAGAGCCCCAGCTCGACGCTCCTCGCCCCGGTCCACAGCAGTCCCGAGAAGAGGTCGGAGCTCTCCTTCAACCGCTTGCCGCGCCCTTTCCTCACGACATCGATGAACTGCTTGTGGATGTCGTCGAGCATCGACTGGGCGTGCTTCTTCTGCTTTTCGTCGACCGGCGAAAACGGATCGAGGAACGCCTTGTTTTCGCCAGACACGAGCACGCGCCGCTCCACGCCGAGCTTTTCCATGGTGCCGGTAAAACCCCAGCCGTCCATGATCACGCCGATCGAGCCGACAATGCTCGCCTTGTCCACGTAGATCTTGTCGGCGGCGGCGGCGATGTAGTAGCCACCCGAAGCGCAGATGTCCTCGACCACGGCGTACATGGGAACGTTGGGATAGATGCCGCGCAGGCGGCGGATCTCGTCGTAAATGATCCCCGCCTGAACGGGGCTCCCGCCGGGCGAGTTGATGCGCAGGACCACGCCCTGCGTGTTCTTGTCCTTGAAGGCGCCCTGCAGCGCGGCGGTCACCCGGTCGGCGCTCGCGTCGCCTTTCGGATCGATCACCCCCACGACGTCTACGAGCGCGGTGTGCTTCCCCGCGGTGAAGCCGTCCTGCGCGCGCCAGTCGAGCGCGATCAACAGGAGCACGGTGAGGTAGGCAAATCCGAGCAGCTTGAAGAAAATGCCCCAACGGCGCGAGCGGCGCTGCTCCTTCAACGCGGCGAGCGCCAGCTTCTCGATCACTTCGCGTTCCCAGTTACCCTCGGCCATGCAGATCGCCCTTCACGATGACGCGGCCGTTTCGCTCCTCGACGGGGACCGAAATGAGACCCTCCTCGAAGCACGGACCGCGCACACACCTGCCGGTGTCCGGTGCGTAGGTCGCACCGTGCGTCGAGCATATCAAATGCAGACCCCAGACATCAAAAAACTTTCCGGGCTTCCAGTCCAGTTCCATGGGCATGTGCGCGCAGCGATTGAGGTAGGCATAGACCCGCCCTCCGTAGCGCACGGCGAACGCCGGCTCTGGCCTGCCCCCCACATCGACTTCGAAGCGCACCCCGTCGCCCAAGTCCACCAGATCCGCGCTCGAGCAAATTACCCGTTCCTTGGCAGCCATCGGGTCAACCCGTCGATCCTCTCCAGGCAAGCTCGAATAGTAGCAATTCGCCGCGCGTCAGGCAGGCAGGGACTCCAGGAAACGCGCGAGCGGCTCGGGCAGCTGAGCGCGAAGCGTAACTGTTTCCCCGGAGAGAGGATGGTCGAATACCAGTTCAGCCGCGTGCAGGAACATGCGCTTGAGCCCTTGCTTCCCGAGCTCGCGGTTGAGCTCGAACCCTCCGTATTTGTCGTCCCCTGCTATCGGGAACCCCAGGTGGGCGAGCTGGACCCGAATCTGATGAGTACGTCCGGTCAGGAGCTCCGCAGAAAGCAGGGTGTAATCGCGGAAAAACCTCTCTCTTCGGAATACGGTTTGGGATTCGCGGCCTTCTCGATGCACGCCGACCCGCCGCTCGCCGGAGCGGGTCAGATATTTCTTGAGTGGCAGGCTGACGCGACGCCGGTCCTCCTGCCAGACGCCCTTTACGAGCGCAAGGTAATGTTTGCGGATCTTTCCTTCGCGAAGCGCCGCGTGCAGCGCAGTCAGCGCCGAGCGCTTCTTGGCGAGGATGAGCAAACCGGAAGTTTCCCGGTCGAGGCGGTGCGCGAGCTCCAGGAATTTCAGCTGAGGCCGGGCGGCGCGAAACTGCTCGATGACCCCGAAGCTCACCCCGCTTCCACCATGGACTGCGAGCCCAGCGGGCTTGTCCACGACGAGGAGCGCGTCGTCCTCGAAGACGACCGGCGGCAGCGAGGCCGTTCTCGGCACCAGCGGTCGAGCACGGACCGCCGTGCGCAACGGGGGAATCCGGACTCGGTCACCCGGCCGCAGGCGATAGGTCGCGTCCACGCGAGCGCTGTTCACCCTGACCTCACCGGTGCGCAGGATGCGGTAGATATGGCTGCGCGGCACGCCCTTGCAGATGCGCAGCAGGAAGTTGTCCACGCGCTGGCCTTCGCTTCCGCTGTCGACCTCGATTGCGGAGGCGTTGCTTAAATCCTTCATTTTGTTTATGATCTGTCCGCTGCTTCCGATGCGGGACGGCTGCTTGTACATGCGACGGTGCGAATTTTTCGCCCCCAGACAAGACTGGCTACCCTGTCCCCGGTTCCGCCGCTCACTCAAGGCTAGAGTCCGATTTTGCGAGCGCACGAACCCGAAGCGCAAAGGCGGTTGGTTATCCAACCAATGATAGCAATTGAACAGCGCGCCAACAGCATATCGGCAGAATTGACGGGCCTGCAATGCAGCGCCCCAACCCGACAAGCCAAATTACCGCGTTCTTGTGATCTCAAGATCAATGATGCGAAATTAGCCTATTGAAACCAGGCTCTTGGTTTGTCCTGCCCGCGCGCGGGAGAACAAACAGTGAAGCGCATGCTCTTCAATGCGACACAGGCCGAGGAACTCCGTGTCGCGATTGTCGAAGGCCAGAAACTCATAGACCTCGACATAGAATCGGCCGCAAAAGAACAAAGAAAAAGCAACATCTACAAGGGTGTCATCACCCGGGTCGAGCCCAGTCTCGAAGCCGCGTTCGTGGACTACGGCACCGAGAGGCACGGGTTTCTTCCCTTCAAGGAAGTCGCGCGCCAGTATTTCAAGCCCGGCGTCGACGTCGGCCGCGCCCGGATCCAGGACGCTCTCCATGAAGGCCAGGAGCTGATCGTCCAGGTCGAGAAGGACGAGCGCGGCAACAAGGGCGCCGCGCTCACCACCTTCATCAGCCTCGCCGGGCGCTACCTCGTTTTGATGCCGAACAATCCCCGCGGCGGCGGCGTGTCGCGCCGCGTCGAGGGAGAAGATCGGGACGAGCTGCGCGACATCATGGACAAGCTCGAGGTTCCCGCCGGAATGAGCATTATCGGCCGCACCGCCGGCATCAGCCGCTCCTACGAAGAGCTGCACTGGGATTTGAGCTATCTGCTCAAGCTCTGGAGCAAGATCGTCGAGGCGACCGAGCCCATGCGCGATGCGGACGGGAAGCTTCTCAACCCGGCGCCGTTCCTGATCTACCAGGAAGGCAGTCTCGTCATCCGCGCCATCCGCGACTACTTCCAGCCGGACATCGGCGAGATCCTGATCGACACCGACCCGATCTTCGAACAGACCGTGGCGTTCATGAGCAACGTCATGCCCGACAATGTCGGCCGCGTGAAGCGCTACCGCGACGACGTGCCGCTATTCTCGCGCTTCCAGATCGAGCACCAGATCGAGACCGCCTACTCGCGCCAGGTATCGCTGCCTTCGGGCGGCGCGGTCGTCATCGACCATACCGAGGCCCTTGTGTCGATCGACGTCAACTCCGCGCGCGCCACGCGCGGCCACGACATCGAGCAGACCGCGTTCCACACCAACGCCGAAGCCGCCGACGAGATTGCGCGGCAATTGCGCTTGCGCGACCTCGGGGGACTCATCGTCATCGACTTCATCGACATGGAGAATCAACGCAACCAGCGCGAGGTGGAGAACCGCCTGCGCGAAGCGCTGCGTTTCGATCGCGCGCGGGTGCAGATGGGCAAGATCTCGCGTTTCGGTCTGATGGAACTGTCACGCCAGCGGCTGCGGCCCTCGCTCGGCGAGGGCAGCAACATCACCTGCCCCCGCTGCAACGGCACCGGACACATCCGCGGTACCGAGTCCACGGCACTGCATATCCTGCGCATCATCCAGGAAGAAGCGATGAAGGAGAACAGCGCCGCGGTCCACGCCCAGGTGCCGGTGGACGTCGCCACGTTCCTGCTGAACGAGAAACGCGCCGACATCCATTCCATCGAGGCACGACTCAAAGTCAACGTGGTGCTGATCCCGAACACGCATCTCGAGACCCCGAACTACAAAGTCGAGCGTATGCGCCACGATGACCTCAATCAGGCCGAAGCGCTGCCCGCGAGCTACAACCTCGCCACCGCGCCGGCCGAAGAAGAGACGCAGGCGCAGCCGGCACAGGAAACTAAGCCGCAGCGCCAACAAGCCGCTGTGCGCGGCGTCACGCCGGAGCGGCCTGCGCCGGTATCAGCGCAGCCCTCGCGGTCGGAAGCCGCGCGCACGGCCGAGCGCCCTGCCGTGCCGCGGCCGGGGATCATCGGCCGAATCTTCGGCTGGTTCAAGCGCGACGCGGCAGCCCCCGCGCGGCCTCAGCCGGTGAGCGCACCTGGGCCGCGCCGAGATCCACCGGACCGCTCCGAACGTCGCGACCGCGGTGATCGCGACCGCTTCCGGGGTCGTGGCGAGAACCGCCAGAACCAGCGTTTCGGTCGTGACGGTCGCCGCGACGAGCGACACGAAAGTCGCGGCGACGGTCCGCGTCAGGATCGCCCTGACCGTCAGGAGCGTTCCGACAGGGTACAGGGCGACCAAAGGCCGCAGCGGGGCGAGCGACCCGCGCGACAGGAGCGGTCGCAGACGGAGCGTCCCGAACAGCGCGAACAACGGCAGCCCGAGCCTGGCCGCGGACCCATGCCTCACCCCGGCGCTTCCGACGCGGGTGAGACCGAGCATGAGCGGCGGCGGCGGCGACGCGGCGGGCGCGACCGCGGTAGGGGTGAGCGCGCAGGTAACGCCCAAGGAACGCCCCGTGGCGAGGAACATCGTCCCGCGCAATCGGTGGCCGATGCGCAAGCCGCGGCCGACCTTCCCGCAGAACGTCCATCCTTTCCTTCTCCGGCGCCGCAGGAATCCGAGGGGCCAAGCAGGCCTTTGACGGCGGCGGATACACCGGCGCAGATTCAACCTGCTCCAACTCAAGTCGCGCAGCCGGCTCCGCCCGCCTCGCACGTGCCTGATCCTGCGGAGATCGAGCGTGCGCTCAAGGAAAGCGGGCTGGAAATGGTTCAGACTCGCCCGGGAGTCCAGGCCGAGCCGCTGCCTGAGCCGGAATTCACGCCGGCCAAGCGGGAGCGCCGGCCGCCTCCGCCCGATCTCGACGAGCCCCTCGTTCAAGTGGAAACCGGGCGCGAGTCCTCGACCCCGAAGGTTTGATCACACGCCTCGTCCGGGTGGTCGCAGGGATTCCAGCAATCCTCCCGCCGCGTCCTCGAGCATGTCGAGTACCCGCTCGAACCCCAGCGGCCCGCCGTAATAGGGATCGGGTACGTCTTCCTCCTTGAAACGCCGCGCGTAGCTCATCATCAATTTCAGCTTGCGGGCGGCGGACGGCCGCGCCATGCGCAGTAGAATCGAGTGATGGTCCCGGTCCATGGCGAGGATCAGGTCGAAGCGCTGGAAATCGTCTTGCTCGACCCTGCGGGCGCGAAGGCCGCTCAGATCGTAGCCGCGCTTGGCCGCCGCATCCTGCGCCCGGGGATCCGGCGGCTCGCCGATGTGGTAACCGTGGGTTCCGGCGGAATCCGCGAGGAGGGTCTCTCCCATTCCCGCTTCGCCGGCCAGCTTGCGGAAAATCGCTTCCGCGGTCGGCGAGCGGCAGATATTTCCCGTGCAGACGAACAAAACGCCGAACCGGTTGCCGGACATCGGCCATCCCAATATAGAATCTTCTCTGGCATGCTCCAGCCGCGAGGAGACATGATTATCGGACGCATTTTCGCACTTCCCATGGCCGGACTGATTGCGCTCGCGCCGGCGGCCGGCCTCGCCCAGGACTGGCCCAGCAGGCCGATTCGCGTGGTAATTCCGTTCGCCGCGGGGAGCGTCTCGGAGGCGATATTTCGGACCCTGTCTCCCGGGATCGAAGCGAATCTTGGCCAGCGCTTCCTCGTAGAAAGCAAACCGGGCGCCGATGGCGCCATCGGCACCGGCGAGGTCGTGCGCGCCGCGCCGGACGGCTACACCTTGCTGCTCGGGCCCACGGCCGTTTTTGCCGTGACGCCCCACATGTTCAGGAATCTCGGCTTCGATCCGCTGGCGGCGCTCGACCCGATTTCCCTCCTCGCCGACGCGCCGCTCCTCGCGGTGATCGGAGCGAACGTCCCCGCAAGATCGCTCAAGGAACTGGCGGATTACGTAGGCGCCAATCGCGGCAAATTCAACTACGGCTCGCCGGGTTCAGGCTCTCCCGCCCATCTCACCGGAACCGCTTTTTCGCAGCAAACCGGAAACTCGATGGTCTATGTGCCGTACAAGGGCACGCCCCCCATGGTCCAGGCGCTTCTCGCGGGCGACATCCAGGTCGCCTTCCCGACGTTGACCGGGATCATAGGGCCCGTGAAAGCCGGCAAGCTCAAGGTGCTCGCGGTGATGGCGAGCCAGCGCATGGCCGAGTTGCCCGATGTCCCGACGACGGTCGAAGCGGGATTCCCGCAATTGGTGAGCGGCAACTGGTGGGTGCTGGCGGCGCCTCACGGCACGAATTCGCGCATCATCGAGCGCCTTGCCGACGAGTTCCGCGCCGCCCTCTCGCAGGCCCGCGTGCGCAAGCGCATCGGCGACTTGGGCCATGTCCCGATAGGATTCGCGCCTGCCGAAACCGCGGCTTTCCTCAAGTCCGAATCGGCGCGCTACAAGTCCATCGTCGAGTCGGGCGGCATCAAGCCGGAGTGAGCGAGATCTCCGGAAATGCGCGCGCCGAAAGGCGCACCCGACTGGTCGCCGCGATGGCGGTCGAGGAAATCGACGTCCTCGTCGTCGCGGGAAATCCATGGCGCAGCGATTATCTGCGCTTCGCGCTCGACGTCACTCCGATTGAAGGGCACGCTTTTGCGTTCCTCGAGCGCGAGGGGCCGGGGCGGATCATTGTCGAGCACCCTGCCGAGGCCGCGCGCCTGCGCTCGGAGCAGCCGCTGCTTCAAGTGAGCTGGTCGCCCTCCCCGATCGCGGAAACGGAGACCGCCATCCGCGCGCTCGGCGGACGGCGGATCGCCCTCGCGCCGCTCGCCGCGGTTCCCCATCGCCTTGCGATCGGACCGCTCGGCTCAAGCGTCATCCCGACCACGGCCCTGCTCGACCGCCTGATGCTGCGGAAATCCTCCTCCGAGATCGACGCCTTTCGCCGCGCTGCCGCCCTCGCCGACGAAGGCTATGCCGTATTTCGCGAGGCGGCGCGCGTCGGGCGTCCGGAATACGCCCTGGTCGCGGATGTCGAGGCGTTTTTCCGCTCACGCGGTTGCCCGGAGAATTTTCAGATCCTCGGCTCGGGCGGCAGGGAGGTGCGCGGCATGCACCCGCCGACCGAGCGGCGCCTCGTCGCCGGCGATCTGGTGACGACCGAGCTTACTCCGTGCGTGGACGGCTATTACGCGCAGATCTGCCGCACGCTGGTGCTGGGAGGGCCGAGCGAGGCGCAGGAGCGCGCCTTCGCTGTATACAACCAGGCACTCGAAGCCGGTATCGCCGCCGTGCGCCCCGGAGCGACGGCGGGAGAGGTCGCGCGCGCGCAAAACGAAGTATTTCGACGCCACGGTCTCGGCGAGTATGTGACGGCGGAGTACACGCGCGTACGCGGCCACGGTCTGGGGCTCTATGTGGACGGGCGGCCGGCGGTGCTCGAGGAGGTCGACCTGGTCCTCGAGCCCGGCATGACGCTGATCGTCCACCCGAACACCTATCATCCGGAGGTCGGCTACTTCGTGCACGGCGACTCGGTGCTCGTGACGCCCGAAGGCTGCGAGGTCCTAACCCGGACGCGGCGACGGTTGTTTTCGGTGCCTCTCTGAAGACATGCGTCGCGGGCTGATCAGCTGGTCGCGCGAGGAAGTGCCGCCCTCGGTCCTCAATAGCCGCGTCGCACGGCTGCAAGGGGAAATGCGGGCCGCGGACCTCGGCGCCGCGCTCGTGTATACGTCGTTCGCGCGCCCGAGCGCCGTGGCTTGGCTCACCCATTTCGTGCCTTACTGGAACGAGGCCTTGCTCGTCATCTTCCCGACAGGAGCGCCGGTGCTGCTCGCGGCGTTCTCGAAGCGCGTGCTCGAGTGGATCCGCAGCGTCAGCCACCTCGGCGAAGTCCGATCCGCGCCCGACCTGGGACGTGCCGCGGCGGCATTTCTCAAGGAGCGCCCCCCGGAGCCATCTCGCATCGGAGTGCTGGAGCTCGATGCCTTGCCCTGGACGGTGGCCGAGCCGATCGTCCGGGGCCGATTCGGCGAGCTTGTCGATGCGACCGGCCTGTTCGCCTCGATCCGCCAGCCCGCGGACGACGCCGAGATCCGGCTCGCGCGGCGCGCCGCGAAGATCGCCGCGCAAGCGCTCGGCGCGATTCCAGTCGGAGTGCAACGCGCCTCGGAAGTGCTCTCCGCGCTGGAGGCCTCGGCGCGGCTCGACGGCGCCGAAGAAGTGCTGCCGCTCATTGCGCCGGACTTGCGCGCGGGCGCGACGCTGCGCAGGTTCGAAGGTGACGCGCCTCTGGGCGAGCGCTACGGGGTCGAGCTGTCCGTCGCCTACAAGGCCACCTGGGTCCGGGTCGCCCGATGTTTTTCCAATAACGGGTTGCCACAATCCTGGCGTGGCGCAGCCGAGTGGTTCGCCCAAACCGCGGCGCGTCTGAACGAGACGAATTTTTCCCTTGAACCCCTGCCCCCGGGTGCGCCGCCGCCGGGGAAGCTCACCGCCTGGACGCTCGAGGCCTGCCTCGGCAGCTCACCGCTTTCCGTCGCGGCGAGCAGCGGAGCACCGGCCCGGTCGGTGTTGCCGGCAGGGTCCCTCGCCTCCCTGTCCTTGCAGCTGAGTCTTGACGACGGGCCTTGGCTTGGGGGCGAGCCTCTTGTTGTCGGGAGCGGCAGCCGGCCGAGCAGGCGTCTGATTTAACCGACGGCGCGAGCGGATTCCTCGGGCGAGGCGCCAAAAAAGTTTCGCTTGAGCTCGGCCAGGCGATCGCGCGCCTCGGCGGCTTTCTCGAACTCGAGATTGCGGGCATATTCGAGCATCTGCTTTTCCAGCCGCTTGATTTCCCGCGCGAGCTGCTTCTCGGACATCGACTCGTAGCGCGCCTGTTCCTGCGCGGCTTTCAACTGCAGTTGCACGTCCTGGAAGTCACGGGCGCCCTCGATCATGTCGCGCACCTGCTTGGAAATGCCGATCGGCGTGATTCCGCGCTTCGAGTTGAATTCGACCTGTTTCGCGCGGCGGCGATCGGTCTCCCCGATCGCGCGCTTCATCGAGTCGGTGACGCGGTCCGCGTAAAGGATTGCCATGCCGTTTAGGTGACGGGCAGCCCGGCCGATGGTCTGGATGAGCGAGCGCTCCGAACGCAGGAACCCCTCCTTGTCCGCATCCAGGATCGCCACCAGCGACACTTCGGGCAGATCGAGGCCCTCGCGCAGCAGATTGATACCGACGAGTACGTCGAACTCGCCCAGGCGCAGATCCCGGATGATCTCCACCCGTTCGACCGTTTCCACTTCGGAGTGCAGGTAGCGCACCTTCACGCCGTGCTCGGCGAGATAGTCGGTCAGCTCCTCGGCCATGCGTTTGGTGAGCGTGGTCACCAGCACCCGTTCTTTGCGCGCCACGCGCAGGCTGATCTCGCCCAGCAAATCATCCACCTGCGTCGAGGCGGGCCGCACCTCGAGCTGCGGGTCGACCAGGCCCGTCGGCCGCACCACCTGCTCGACGACCTGTCCCGAGGTTTGGCGCTCGTATTCGGCCGGAGTCGCCGAGACGAAGACGGTCTGGCGCATGACCCTTTCGAATTCCTCGAACTTGAGCGGCCGGTTGTCGAGCGCAGAGGGCAGGCGAAAACCGTAGTCGACGAGGTTCTCTTTGCGCGAGCGGTCGCCGCGGTACATGCCGCCGAGCTGTCCGATGGTCACGTGCGACTCGTCGATGAACATGAGCGCGTTCGGAGGCAGGTAGTCGATCAGCGTCGGCGGCGGCTCGCCCTCCTTCCTCCCGGACAGGTGCCGCGAATAGTTCTCGATGCCCTTGCAGAAGCCCAGCTCGTTCAGCATCTCCAGGTCGAAGCGCGTGCGCTGCTCGATGCGCTGGGCCTCGAGCAGCTTGCCGGCCTTCTGGAAGTATCCGATCCGCTCGGCAAGCTCGACCTTGATCGCCTCGATTGCGCGCAGCGTGGTCGAGCGCGGCGTCACGTAATGGCTCGATGGATAGACCGTGAAACGCGGCACGCGCTGGCTCGCATGTCCGGTAAGCGGATCGAACAGGGTGAGGCTCTCGATCTCGTCGTCGAGGAGCGCGATGCGCAGCGCCGTCTCCGAATTTTCGGCGGGGAACACGTCGAGCACGTCGCCGCGCACGCGAAAAGTGCCGCGCTTGAATTCGAGCTCGTTTCTTTCGTATTGCATCGCCGCGAGGCGCGCGATGACGTCGCGCTGGGACATCCGTTCCTTTTCGCGCACGTGCAGGATCATGCCGTGGTAGTCGACCGGGTCGCCGATCCCGTAGATGCAGGACACCGTCGCGACGATCACGGCATCCTTGCGCTCGAGCAGCGACTTCGTCGCCGACAGCCGCATCTGCTCGATGTGCTCGTTGATGCTCGAGTCCTTTTCGATGTAGAGGTCGCGCGACGGAACGTAAGCCTCGGGCTGGTAATAGTCGTAGTAGGAGACGAAGTACTCGACCGCGTTCTCGGGGAAGAACTCGCGCATTTCGGCATAGAGCTGGGCGGCGAGGGTCTTGTTCGGCGCAAGGATGAGCGCGGGCCGCCCGAGGCGGGCGATCACGTTCGCCATGGTGAAGGTCTTCCCCGAGCCGGTGACCCCGAGCAGCGTCTGGTACGAAAGCCCGTCCCGCATTCCTTCGACGAGCTTTTCGATCGCCTCGGGCTGGTCACCGGCGGGAAGAAACGCCTGGGCGAGCCGGAAGGGACTGTTGGGAAACACGATGATCACAGGTACAATCGGGGAACGTGAAATTTTTTAGTCTAGCACGATGAACGCCCCACACTCACCTTCCCTGCTCGCCGGAATCCAGATGGCTCCCCGCGACCCGATCCTCGGGCTCACCGAGATGTTCGACGCCGACCGGAATCCGAAGAAGGT
>Ga0209283_10000172_pt1:0-10000 | contig 30352 bp, 30 predicted proteins | sample CZO8metaG_2_FD_188354 | JGI IMG/M metagenome (GOLD analysis project Ga0209283, IMG submission 188354) | Vadose zone soil microbial communities from the Eel River Critical Zone Observatory, Northern California, USA - CZOApr15con2H1.8 metaG... | ecosystem: Environmental > Terrestrial >...
GACCCCGATAGGAGTGGGTTTGATGTAGTCCACGTGGAGGGCCGCCGTCACAAACCGAAACGGGGGATCAGATCCCAGATCTCGACCTGCAGCTTTGTAGGCCGCGGCCGCCGCGGTCCCGGTTCCGTGACAATCGATCAGAGACGCGATGAGCCCGCCGTAGACATAGCCACGGATCGCGGTGTGGTAGGACTGCGGGGCGAAGGTGGCGGTAGTGTCGTCTCCTGTCACATACGTCCTCAAGCGCAGGCCATGCTCGTTACGCTGGCCGCACCCATAGCAGACGTTGAAGTCGTCGGGATAGAAGTCTTGGACGGCTGTGCGCTCCACGGGAGTTCCTCCGGCGCGCGGCATGCGTCAGCTCGGTCGAGTAGGAAACCACCGGCGGACGGTACGACGGTAGTGTGTGTACGAGTCGCCGAACTTGTGCTGGAGCGTGGGCTCCTCGACGCTGACCACAAAGAGATGAAAGGCGCCGGCTAGAGCGACCGCGTAGAGGAGCACTTCCGTCGAGTGGAAATAGGCCGCCCATCCCAGGACCACCGTCACCGCGGACACATAGATGGGATTGCGCACGAACCGATATGGTCCCCGAACGACAAGGTGGCGCGGGGGATCGATGGGCGCGGGCGTCCCACGCCCCGTGACGGCGAACTCCCACAGACACCAGAAGTATCCCCCAGCACCCGCGGCGAGGAGCACGAGGCCGACGATCGACCAGGCGTCCCCCGTTGGCGCCGGGATGCGTCGGGCGGCGATCCGCAGGGGGATGAGCACACCCGCCGTTCCCGGCACCAGGAGAGTGAACAGGAGGTTCTTCAGTAGCAGCATCCGTCAGGGTGACCGCACAGGGTACGTGCGTCCTCGGTCTGCGTGCGGCGGCAGGCGTCTACCCGACGCGCTTGAGCCGGGCTAGGTGCTCCTTGCGGAACTTGGCCACCTTCGGCGCGATGACCATCCGGCAGTAGCCCTGGTTGGGATTTCGCCGGAAGTACTCCTGATGATAGTCCTCGGCCGGATAAAAGGATTCGGCCGGGACGACCTCGGTCACGATCGGATCGTCGTAGATCTTTCCCGCGTTGAGCTCGGCAATCACTTCATCTGCGATCTTCTCCTGCGCGTCGTTGTGCGTGAAGATGCCCGATCGGTATTGTGTCCCCACGTCGCCTCCCTGACGGTTGAGTGTCGTGGGATCGTGGATGGCGAAGAACACCTTCAGCAGGTCCCGATAGGAGAGCACGGCAGGGTCAAACGTTACCTGCGCAACCTCCGCGTGCCCGGTGTCGCCGTTACAGACCTGCTTGTAGGTTGGGTGCGGCACCGAGCCGCCTGCGTATCCTGAGACCACGTCTTGCACACCTTCGAGTTCGTCAAACACCGCCTCTAGGCACCAGAAGCACCCCCCGGCTAGGGTGGCGACTTCAGGGCGCGATGGGCGCATCATGCGACCGACCTCTTGGGGCATTTGGTGACCTCCCTCTAGGGATTTCTTGCTTCCTGTCTTCCGACCCTATGGAACGATGGCGTTCCCCCGATCGTTCCCACTCCCACCAACCGTCCAGTCGCACCGTTCAAGAGAGTCTTCTACGCCCAGCGCCCATGGTATTCGACAGGATTGGGTAAGAGTCGGGAGGGAAGGATCAGTACGTCGGCTATAACGCGGGGCTGGGAATTGGTGGAGGCGGGGGCACGAGTTCCTTCTACCTGGGTTTCGGCGGATGTTCTAAGGCCAGCCCACGTCACGATAGCTCCCAAGGACGGGTGGCAGACTCGGGGACAAGCAACAGACAGGCCGCGCCGATCAGGCCTGAATTGCTTCCAAAGGCCGCAAGCGAAACCGACGGGGGCATGGCCCCAAAGAGGGAGACCCCTTCCACGGCAGCTGTGACGGCCGTCACAAGCGGGGAGCCCGCAAAGAACAACCCGCCGCCGAGAATCAGTTTCTGTGGGTTGAGCAACCGCACTAGCGACACGGCCGCCTGGCCCAGGTGCACGCCGGCATCGGAAATCACGGCGGTCGCGGTGCGATCCCCGGTCGCCGCCGCCTGAAATACGGCTTCGACCGTCAAATCCGCCTCGCCGGACCGCCCCGGCCCCGCACCCACGCGTACCATCCCCGACTGTGCCGCACGGTGAACGATCCCCCACCCGGATGCCACAGTCTCCAAGCAGCCGACATTTCCGCAGCTGCAGCGTTCTCCATCGGGGAAGACAGGGGCGTGGCCCAGCTCGCCCGCTGCCCCCGAGATGCCGCGGTAGGGACGCCCGTCGTCGATCACCGCCGCGGCAATCCCGGTTCCCGCGCTCAAATAGACCATATAGCGAGCCCCCTTCCCCGCTCCCCATTGATACTCGCCCCACGCGGCGGCCCGCACATCGTTCTCGACCGCGACCGGGGCGGGGATGACCTCCCGCGCCAGCGCCGCCAGAGGCACATTGTGCAGGTCCAAGTTGGCCGAGTAGCGGACGAGGCCGTCTTCGAGCTCGACGACGCCGGGAACTCCAATCCCCACACCGGCCGGATAGCGCGCGTGCGCAGACATCCAGCCAGATGCTTCGCGTAGCGCCGATTGCAGCAGGGCCCCGATCGGGGCCGCGCCGCGCCGGCCTTCGATCCGGTGCACCCACTGTTGGGCAATCGTGCGATCGGCGCTGACGACCCCGACCCGCAGGAGCGTCCCACCCATATCGACGGCAACAACCTCCGGGACATTGCTCATAGACTCCCTACCGTGTCGTGACAACGGTGATTAGCCCCCGGGTGATGTAGTGACGAAAGAGCAGCGCAAATGCGACCGGCGGCAGCATCGTCAAGACGACTGTGACCGCGACTACGCCGAAGCTGACATCGGTGTTCACGGCCGTCGCCGACACGATCACGGGGATGGTTTGCGATCGGATCGTCGAGGTCACAAAGAGCGCAAACGGAAAGTCGTTGTACGAGAACATGAAGGCAAATGCCGCGGCCGCAGCGAGCGCCGGCGCGGCGACGGGAGCCACGATGCGCACGAGCACCTGCAGCCGCGTGCACCCATCGACCAGCGCCGCTTCCTCCATGTCCGGCGGAACCCGCCGGAAATAGACTGACAGAAACCACACCGTGAACGGCAGCGTCACCGCTGAGTGGATCAAGATCAGGGCCCCATAGCGGTCCAGCAGGCCGAGCCGGGCGACGATCAGGTAGTACGGAATCGCCAGAGCCATCGGCGGCAGCAGGCGGCTGGCCAACACAAAAGTATACAAGGCCCCCGCCCCCCGGAACTTCAGGCGCGAGAATGAATACGCCGCCACAACCCCCAGCACTAGGTTGGCCATGGCCACCGTGAGCGCCACGATCGTACTGTTCCGCAACGCAGGCAAGGCGTCACGGGCTTTTTCGGAGATGCGCCCGCGCAGCAATCCGGTTTCCGCGAAGCCCGCGGGGAATTTTCCGGTAAAGATGAACCGGTAGTTATCCCCGGTCAAGATGCGGGGCACCCAGTGGGGAGGGACGGAGAACAACTCCTTCTCCGGCTGGATGCTGCTCAACGCGATCCAGGCAAACGGCGCGAGGATGTAGGCGGCAACAAGCACGGCGAGGGCGGTCACCAGAAGCTGCTGGGCGCGAGGCGGCCTCATTCCCGGTACACGTCCTCGCTGGAGAGAACCCGCAGGTACACCAGGATGAAGACGATGAGGGACAGCGCCAGGATCACCGCCAACGCCGCACCCTGCCCGAAGTTATACGACGTGAACATCCGGTTGTAGATGTAATAGGAGATCAGCGACGTGGCCCCCGCCGGGCCGCCGCCGGTCATGACGTAGAGCAGGTCGAACGTCACGATGGCGACCATGCTCTCATAGATCACGACGATCAGCGTCGTGGGGAGCACGAGGGGGATCGTGATGCGCCGCAGCGTCGCCAGCACTCCGGCCCCATCGGCGCGCGCCGCATCGTACAGCTCGTCGGGGATGGCCTGCAAGGCGGCTACGTAGAGGATCGAGGTCAAGGGGAGCTCTTTCCAGATGTGGGCAAACAGCACGCAGAATAGCGCCGACGTGGGGCGAGACAGCCACGGGATGTAGGAGCTGATCAGACCCAGGGAGTACAACGCTCCGTTAAAGGCCCCATACGTACTGTTGAAAATCCAGGCCCAAAGGATGCCGCTGATCACCGTGGGAATTGCCCAGGGCAACAGCACGGCCGCGTTGAGAAAGCTCGCGATGCGGCTGCGCACGCGCAGCAGGTGGGCTACGCCAAACCCCAGGATCGTCGCGAGCGCCACTGCGAACAGCGTAAATGTCAGGGTATGACCCCACGCCGTCGCGAAGAAGTCGCCCCGCACAATGTCCAGATAGTTCTTGAAGCCCACAAACGGAGTACTCGCGGGTCGGTACAAGACGACCTCGCGCAGGCTTGTGGACACGGCATAGCCGACCGGGTACACGGTAAACAGGGCGACCAGGACGACCACGGGAAGAACCGTGGCGTACGCGTAGCGCGTCTCGCGGGCTTTCCAACTCATGGGGATGGAACGGGGGGACAGCCGTGCGAGCTGTCCCCCCGGACGTACGCGAGCGGAACGGGTGTTACTTCTTCATCTCCTTCCACTTCGCGGCGGACGCCTGCAGCGCCTGCAAGGGGGTCTCCTGTCCCAGCAGGGCCTTGTTCATCTCTTTCTGGAATTCCAGGCTCCACGAGCCCCAGAATGGCGTGAGAGCCTCTTTGGCTCGGGCGAGTTTTGCCTGCTGTTCTTCGAGCGTCACGTTTCCCCATTTGTTGATCGCCGCGCGGACCTGCGGGTCCTTGTAGAGAGGGAGCTGAGCAAATCCGAGCCCCTTCTCCAACGCCCAGCGCTTGACGACGGTGAACTCGCCGCCGGTCTTCCCCCCGAAGTAATCAAGGAACTTCCAAGAGGCATCGCGGACCTCCTTGCCGCGGTCCGCGGCCATCTTCGTCATCGCGTAGAACCGAACGTAGCCCACCGTCCCGTGGGTCTCTCCCGGCATCAACGCCATCTTGAACTTGCCGGCCTGCGCGTGCGCGCCGGGGGTGTTGAGGTCAGCCAGGTTGTACTTGGGCAGAACCGCAAACGCCACTTGGCCGGCCCCCATCGCCTTCACCAGCGGGATTTCGGTCGTCTCCAAAGAGGCGGGGTTAATAATCTTCGTGGTGCGGAATCCATCGACCAGCCAGCGCGCGACCTTGTGGGCGGCGCTGGATTCACTGTCATAGGTGGGGGTGAGCGTCTTGTCAAACATCGAGGGGTTCTTGTGCGAGTACACCATGGACAAGAAGATCTCGATGTAATCCGGCGTGATGTCCTGGAACTGAAACATGAGCGGGTACTCGACGATCTTCTTCTGCTTCATGGCCACGGCCATCTTGGTGACGTCGTCCCAGGTGACCGGGGGCGTGGAGAATCCCGCACGCTTAAGCAGATCCTCGTTGTAGATGAATATTTCCGTGTCCGCGTAGTAGGGCAGTCCGTAGAGCTTGCCGTTGTAGGTCATCCCTTCAATCGCGTAGGGCGCGAAGTCGGGCTTGTAGGCGGCGACCTGCGGGAAATAGTCATCGAGCGGGACGATCCAGTTCGCCGCCGCCCACTGCTGCAACCAGTGATCGGATGAGTACGAGACGTCGGTCGACGTCTTGCCGACAAACCGCGCAGTCATCACGTCGGTGAATTTCCCCCAGTCGAAGTCACTCAAGGCCACGGTGATCCCCGGATTGCGGGCTTGAAACTTCTGGATGTTGTCCTGGACCACGTCGTTGCTGTACGACCACACCGTGAAGGTCAGCTGCGTGGGTGCGGCTGCGACTGCCACGGCACAGACGACTAAGGTCAGGGCCAAGAGCCCTGATGCGAGTGCGAAGTACCGACGGATCATTTTCTACCACCCCCTTGGTGTTTGGATGTCCGCTTGCTACGGGACGGACTTAACGCACTCTGACGCGTACGAGCCGGTGTCGAGGCATCATCCGCAGACGACTCGCTCCCCGCGAGCCACTGGGTCGCCTGCCGCCAGAATTGCTGATAGCCTCCCCATTTCATGAAATTCACACCCCAGTGAGGCGTCGTGTCGGAGGAGAAGACCATGGTCCGGCCGCGTTCGTACTCGCGGACGACGATCAGCGGGTCGTCCGGACCGCGGGGACCCGATCGCACGGTCGCGAGGACCTGCGTCCCCGACCGCGCGGTGGCCCGGTTGTAGCCCAAAAGAGGCGGGAACTTGTCCCACGCGATGCCGCGCATCACCGGATGGGTGCGGTTCTTAATGGACACCGTCGCCCCGTGCGGGGTCTCGACCCGATCATCCGTCGCCTGGAAGATGACCGGCAGCGCCTCTTCCACAGGCGTGCCATGCCAGACGCCGTGGCCGAAGCGGCCTTGGAAGGACAGCCACCCGCCGACCATCAGCAACCCGCCGCCTGCGGCGACGAACTCGCGCAGCAGTTCGAGGCGGTTCGGCAGCACGAGGATCTCGGGAGATGTCCAGGCGTCCGGAGAGTAAAACTCAGGATAGAAGTAGAAAATGTCGGCTTCGACTTCCTCGATGATCACGACGTCGTATTTCTTGAGGTCCTCGAGGCGCCGGGGGAAACTACTGTAGACTTCCCAGCTCGGAAGCTGCGTGACCTGGATATCCTTGCCGCGCTCGAGGCCCTCGATGAACGCCTTGGCCCAGTTGTGAAGCTGAAAACCCTTCACTTCCACCGAAAACGGCGACAGGGCGAACTGGGGGCCTATCGTCGCGCCCGCCCCGCCCGCATAGAGCACTTTGATCATTCCTCACCCCACCGACTCTGGCAGTTCGCGCGGCGCGTGCGGATCAGCGCACCCGGCCGCTAGCGGACCAGCATCGACTTCGCTGTCCCGTTTCCACGGATCACATGGCGCGTCCTGCTAGGCGCCGAGGACCGCGCGTGAGCGCCCGGCGGCGACACTCCGTCCTGCGCGCGGGGTTGTGCGAGGTGGAGATGTCAGTGCAGAGTCAACTCCCCCGTGGGCGTTTCTACGAGTGCGGAATTCGTCTAGCGAGGTTCGTTGTCTCCAGTCGGAACCACCGTGCTGCGTTCGACCATCAAGATGACGCTACGTGCAGGCGCCCGCGTGCGATGTTGCACGCCCTCAGACACCACAAAGCCCTGCTGGGGTGAGAGTTCGACCGTCCGGCCCTCCAGGTCAATCAGCAACTTGCCGTCCACGACGTAGAAGAACTCCGCTTCATTGTCGTGCTTGTGCCAGTGGAAGTCGCCTTCGATGACGCCGAGCCGGATGACGGACTCGTTCACCTGACACAGCGTCTGATTGAACCACTTCTCGCGCACAGCGGCGGCAAGCTGCCGAATGTCGATGCGCTGTAACGGAGGGAACTTGACGTCAGTGTGGATCGAATACTCCGCATCTGCGCTCATCGCGATCTTCCCCTACGTGCTGACACCCGGCGTCGGGCCGGTGTGCTCGCCCGGGTCCTCCGCGCCCGGCGCACGCGGTAGCTCGGCTGATAGAGTTGGACCTCGTCTCCGCCAGGAATCTTGAAGCGGGTGACCCATCCCCAGTCCTCTTCGGCAATGTCTGCGGTAAACTCGACGCCCCGACGGCGCAACGCGGCCATCGTCTGCTTCAGGTCGTCGCAATAGAACGAGAACCCCTGGAATCGCCGGTCGGACGGGTGGCATCCGATCTCCACTTCGGATGCCCGGAAGATCAGCCACCCGCCGCCCGTATCTGTGAACGGGAGGTCCAGCTTGTCGCGAAGGAATGCTCGCAGCGCCTCCGCGTCGGGCGTGTAGAACATGGCGTGCACTCCTGTGATCATATCCTTCCCCCCTTAGGCAGATCCTCTGACTGGCTCATGGGCTCGAGAACGACGACGGGAATTTGGCGTGTCGTGCGGGCCTGATACCCTCGGTAACCTGCATAGAGCTGGACCATGCGGTTCCAAAGCCGCTCGCGTTCATCCCCCGTGGCTTGTCGTGCGCGGACTCGATGCGCCATCGATCCGACCTGAATTTGGGCCTGTGGAAAGGCGCGGAGGTTGAGGAACCACGCCGGATGCTGCGGCGCCCCGCCATTGGATGCCACGACCGCAAAGTGCGCGCCCTCAGTCAGGTAGGTAAGGGCCGTCGTGTGCGGCTGTCCCGACCGTCGGCCGGTGGTCGTTAGCAGTAGCACCGGCATGCCCAAAACCCGCCCACCGAACCGGCCGCCGCTGCGGCGATAGACCGATCGGTGGAACCGCCAGAACAGACCCATCACCCGAGCCAATGGTGACCGCTTGATTGGCGCTGGGGCGGGATCGCGGCTCGCCGACACTCCTTACCTCACGATCTTGACATTGAAATTTGCGGTGCCCAGCGTCCCCATCAATCTCACCCACAGCGCGAGGATCTGCTCGGTGCCGCGGGCCGCCGTGATGTCTCCCAAATCGATCACCGACTTCCAACCAAACCACCCCTTCAAGATCTCGGTGACCTTGGCCTTGGCAACGCGATCATTCCCGCTCACAAAGACGTCGTGCTCCCCAGGTAGCTGAGAGGGGTTCACCATAATGTTGCAACTCATCGTATTGAGCGTTTTGACGACCTTCACGTCCGGAAACGTGCGCTGGATCTGCTCGCCCAGGGAATCGGTGTTGCAGAGTGACAAAATTGGCGGCATGCCTTTGCTGAAGTCCAGCGGGTTGGCAATATCCAGGAGAACCTTGCCCTTCAGGTTAGCAGCGCCAGCCAGCTTCAGGGCGTCCACGGACGCAATACCGCTCGTGCAGTTGAACAACGTCTCGCCAAATTGTGCCGCATCGGCGAACGTACCGTGGGAGGCCTTCGGACCGGTGGCCTTGGCCCAGGCTGCGGCTTTCCCATTGTTTTTGGTGCGAGACCCCATCATGACCTCATGGCCCAGGTGCACGAGCTTCGTCCCAATCGTGGTGCCTACCACCCCCGTACCCAAGACTCCAATTTTCATAACGCCCCTCCTCAATTGGACCTCAGCCTGTCTAGGCGGTCTCGCGAGCACGGGTGGAACGTGAGCACGATGGCAACCAGCCTGCCAGCAGGAGCGAGGACGTAGCCGCCCGCTTGGGCCGCGCCCGGATCGCGGACCGAGCCCCGGGCTTTGGAGCTAGACCCACCGTCTGACATTCTCTTTGTACTCGAGGTAGTTGCGGCCAAACTGCGTTTCCAGGTACTGCTCCTCTTTCACGATAAACCGGGTGGAAATCCACCAGACAAACAATAGCACCACTAGGGCGGGAGACAGACTCCCGAGCAATAACCAGACTCCAAGGAGAACGAGGACCATCGACAGGTAAATCGGATTTCTGCTGAGTCGATAGGGACCTTCCAGGATCAGGCTACTCGACTGCTCAAACGGGATGATCGTCGTGTCGCGCCGCCTGAAATGCCCAACCGCCCACAATCCCATGAGCAGTCCTCCTGCGAGCGGCACGGCCCCCACCCCCCGCCACGGCCAGTCCAGCCACCTGACCAGCGGCAATAGGTAGTGCAGAGCGCCCATCAGGACGAGGGACGCCAGAAAGAGAACCGGCGGGTAGAATCGCGGGGGAGTTGGGGTCTGCTGGTCCATCGCAGTCATCCCGGGGACGTCAGTTGCGTTTCTGGGACGATGGCTCCTTCCTCTCGGCTTCCCGTGCCGTGAGTCTCAATGAGACCTCCGCGGGCGCAGGGCACGGCGGACGACGGGTCTCGTCGCCTTTCGGCGGGCGACCTCCCTGAAGCCGGCGCGATCGTACAGGCTTTTGGCTCCGAACCACATGGAGTCGGGATGACTCCGTCCCTTCTTGTCGAGCGGATACGCCTCGAGCAGTGTGGCGCCACGCGACCGCGCGTAGTCAATTGCGCCCTGCAACAATGCTCTGGTTATGCCTTGACCCCTTTCCTCCGGATCTACGAAAAAGCACACGATCGACCACACGGGCTTCTGATCCACGCGCTTCATCACCGGAGAGCGCTCCAGCCGCAGATAGTCCTCACGCGGCCCCACCGAGATCCAAC
>Ga0209283_10000172_pt1:15000-30352 | contig 30352 bp, 30 predicted proteins | sample CZO8metaG_2_FD_188354 | JGI IMG/M metagenome (GOLD analysis project Ga0209283, IMG submission 188354) | Vadose zone soil microbial communities from the Eel River Critical Zone Observatory, Northern California, USA - CZOApr15con2H1.8 metaG... | ecosystem: Environmental > Terrestrial...
GCCGGCGCGATGACCGCTTCGGTAAAGATACCCCCGATGGCCGCCGCCGTCGCCTCGTCGACTGGACGGTTGACCGCGACGACGCCTCCAAACGCCGAGACGGGATCGCAGGCCAAGGCGCGTGTGTATGCGTCCACGAGGGCAGACGCGGTGGCCGCACCACACGGGGTGGCGTGTTTGATGATGGCCGCAGCGGGGGCGGTGAACTCATTCACGAGCCCCCACGCCGCATCGAGATCGACGAGGTTATTAAAGGAAAGCTCTTTGCCTTGCAGCACGTCCGCGCTGGAGAGCGCCCCGCCCCCCGTCGACGGACGATAGAACGCTGCGGCTTGGTGGGGGTTCTCCCCGTAGCGCGTCTGTTGCACTTTGCGCCAGGACAGAGTCAGCCGATCTGGGAAGCGCACGTTGGCAGCGGCGTGGAAGTAGCTTGCGATGACGGCATCATATGCCGCGGTTCGCGCGAATGCCTCGGCAGCCAGCTGACGGCGCGTATCCGCAGACACACCCCGCGTACGGCGCAACTCGTCGGCCACGCGCTCATACTGACTGGGATCGCAGATGACGGCCACGCGCGCCCAGTTCTTAGCGGCGGCCCGCAGCAGCGACACCCCTCCGATGTCGATCAGCTCCATGGCCTCAGCCATGGACGAGTCGACGCCGCGGGAATCGAACGGATACAAGTTGACGACCACCAGGTCGACCGGCGCGATGCCCATCCCGACCAGCTGGCTCTGATGCGCGGGCACGTCACGGGCCAGGATGGCCCCGAAGATCGCAGGGTGCAGCGTCTTAACGCGGCCGTCGAGGATGGCCGGGTAGCCCGTCAGCGATTCAATCGTCGTCACCGAGATCCCCGACTGCCGCAGAGTATCGGCCGTGCCTCCAGTGGCGACCATTTCGATCCCCAACTCGGCCAAGGTAGCGGCGAGCGCCTGCAGTCCTGCCTTCTCCCACACGCTGACGAGCGCACGGCGCACGGGCACCACCCCCGCCGCGTTAGGCATCTTGTTCATCATGGCTTGTTCCATTCTCACACCTTCTTGGCCTGAGTGAGGCCTGCTGATTCGAAATTGTCTCCCTCTCGCAACAGCGCGCGACCCGCAGGGGCGGGTGCCCTCGGGCCTGCGGGGTCAACTACATAGACGCGTCTACCGATCACCTGCAGTCTTTCTTCGGCAAACAGGCGGATGGCTGCGGGATAGAGCCGGTGCTCTTCCACCCCCACGCGCGCAGCCAGCGACTCCACCGTGTCATCATCCTCCACCCTAACGGGGGATTGCAGGATGATCGGCCCGCCGTCAGGCGTTTCATCGGCGAAGTGCACCGTGCACCCTGACACCTTTACGCCACTCGCGAGGACTGCCTCGTGCACGTGCGCGCCGTACATGCCTGGACCCCCAAACGCCGGAAGGAGCGCCGGGTGGATGTTCATGATGCGCCCCGCGAATTGCTCGACAAACTGCGGCGTCAGAATCCGCAGGAATCCTGCGAGGCACACCAGCTCGACCTGCGCAGTGCGCAGCAACTCGATCAGCCGCGCATCGTAGGAGGCGCGGTCGCTAAACTCCTTGGGGGTCAGCACGACAGTCGGCACGCCCGCTCGGCGTGCCCGCTCGAGTGCGAAGGCCTTCGCCGAGCTTGAGACGACCAGCACGACGCCACCCGCGATATCTCCGCGCGCGCAGGCATCCAGAATCGCCTGGAGATTCGTCCCGTTTCCTGACACGAGGACCCCGATGCGCAAGCCCATCACGTCACGGCGGGCCATGAGAGCGTGCGTGTCGGTCATTGTAGCTCGACCCCTCGCTCCCCTGAACTCACTTCTCCGATGATCCACCCGGCAGCCCCGTTCGAGCGGCAAATATCGAGTGCCAACCCCGCCCGATCTGCGGGCACGACCGCCGCGAGTCCAACCCCCATATTGAAGGTGCTAAACATCTCCTCGCGTCCCACATGGCCCGCCGCTTGCAGCACCTCAAAGATCTTCGGTGCGGGCCAGGCAGTCGTGTCGATGCGCGCGCGGCAGGATGCCGGAAGGATGCGGACGAGATTTCCGGGGAGCCCGCCTCCGGTGATGTGCGCCGCCCCGCGCAGCCAGCTCGCCGCACTCAGAGCGCGCAGTCCTCGGCGGTAGGAGCGGTGGGGAACCAGAAGCGCATCCGCGAGGGGGACGCCGAGTTCAGGCAGCGTGGTATCTAGCGTCCAGCCGCGCCGCCGCATTATCGCACGCACGAGGGTGAATCCATTCGTCTGCAATCCGTCAGAGGCTAAACCGATCACCACATCGCCCCGGCGGATCGATGATCCGTCGGAAATGGCCGCACGATCAACGACACCCACGATGCAGGCCACCACATCGGCCCCGGTCTCGGTATACACCCCGGGCATCTGGGCTGTCTCCCCGCCCAGTAAGACCACTCCTTCTTCGCGGCACGCCGCGGCCATCCCGTCGACGAGCGCGGCCACCTCCGTGGGCTCCAGATGGGTCGCGGCGAGGTAGTCCAAGGCGAAGAGTGGTGCTGCCCCCAGGACGGCGATGTCATTTACCCCGTGCACAATGGCATCGCGCCCCACGCCCGCGAGACGGTGGGCTTCCCGGGCGAGCAAGACCTTGGTGCCCACGCCGTCGATCGACGACACCAGCACCGGGTCCCGATGGCCGGTAAGGTGGAAGAGTCCTCCGAAGTGCCCAATGTCACCCACGACGTGCGCGTTGAAGGTCTCCCGAATCCGACTGCGCAGCGACGCCAGCGCATCCTGCACGCCTGCGCGATCCACTCCTGCGCCACTGTAGGTCACGGGGCCGTCAGACATCATCCGCACCGGTCAACGCGCTTTCCGGCCGGCGTGCTGGTGTCTCGAGCGCATGGCGACCGGCGAGGGCTTCGACGGGTACAGTCGTCGGATATGCACCATCCAAACATGCCATGCAGAGCCGATCCGGAGCCAACTGCAGTGCTTCGACCAGCCCGCTCTGGCTGAGGTAGCCGAGTGAGTCTGCTCCGATGAGCGCGCGAATTTCCTCCACACTCGCCGTGGCAGCCACGAGTTGCCCGCGGCTGCTCGTGTCGATCCCGTAATAACAGGAGTAGCGGATCGGCGGGGAGGAGATGCGGACATGAACCTCGGTGGCCCCAGACGCGCGGAGCATGCGCACAATCTTGCCGCTGGTCGTGCCCCGGACGATCGAGTCATCGACCAGAACGACGCGGCGGCCCTCCAGGACGTCGCGCAGCGGATTCAGTTTGACGCGCACCCCGAAGTCGCGCAGGGCCGGGTCCGGTTGGATGAACGTGCGCCCGATATAGCGGTTCTTGATCAGCCCGACTTCGAGGGGGATCCCCGACGCTTCGGCATACCCCATCGCCGCAGAGGCCCCGGAATCGGGCACGGGGATGACGACATCAGCCTGCACCGGATGCTCGCGCGCGAGAATCCGGCCTAGTCGCCTCCGCGTCACGTGGACGTTCCGGTCGGCGAGTACCGTGTCGGGCCGGGCGAAATAGATGTACTCGAAGACACAGTGGGCGACACGGAGGGGGGACAAGACCTGGATCGACTGTAACCCGTTCGCATCCAGGATGACGAGCTCGCCCGGATCGACCTCGCGGACGGGGACACCCCCGAGGTGATCGAACGCGCAACTCTCAGACGCAATCATCCAGGTGTGTCCGGTCGTGCCAATCGCGAGCGGACGGATCGCATGCGCGTCACGGAATCCCAGCACACGACCGCCGACCAGGACCACGATCGTGTACGCGCCTTCGATCCGCCGCATCGTATGGGCGATCGCCTCTTCGACAGACGGCGCGGGGGCGTGCGCGATCATCTGCGCAATGACTTCGCTGTCTGTGGTACCGGTGAACTCGACGCCCTCTGCCTCAAGCGCCGCGCGCCACTGAGGTGCGTTGATCAAGTTCCCATTGTGTGCCAGCGCCAGCATTCCCCAGGGGGACGGGATTACGATTGGTTGCGCGTTCGCTAACTGCGCGGAGCCCATCGTCGAGTAGCGGACGTGCCCGACCGCCAGCGAGCCGGGAAGCTGACTAATGCGGTCCGCGTCAAACACTTGGGACACCAGCCCCATCCCGCGGTGATGCCACATGTGCACCCCATCGCTGGTCGCGATCCCGGCGCTTTCCTGGCCGCGATGCTGGAGGGCATACAGACCTAGATGGGCCATCGGCGCGGCGGGCAGATCCCCGCTGACGATCCCGAGGACCCCGCACTCTTCGTGCAGCACATCTGCCTCCACTGAAGAGAACGTGTCGATCTCCGGCTCCGAGGGTCGTGCGCGCGGGTCTTCGGTAGGTCGCGTCGCGCTCATAGGGTCTGTCCCAACGCCGCATACGCACCTAACAACGTCTCCACGGACAGGTCAATCGTCCATCGCGTGGGTCCGCTCGCCTGCGTCCTCAGGCGCAGTCTCTTCCCACCCGTGCTCCCCACCACATGCAACGGGACACCGAGCGTGGACGCGAATGCTGCACCTCAGCGAGCCGGGCGGCAGGTCCGGAGACCACAAAGCGTGAAGGGGCTTCCCCAAACCAGGTCGCCTCGAGCCGTCCTGTATCGGGCAGTGTTACCTCCGCGCCGATGCCACCCAGGATTGCACACTCGGCCAGGGCCACAGCCACCCCACCGTCGCTGCAGTCATGGGCAGATCTCACCCATCCGCGCGTGACCGCCTCACGCACCACGCTCAACACTCGCTGATGAACTTTGAAGTCAACATCCGCGGGACGACCGGCATCGAGACCGTGCACAGCATGAAGGAACGATGACGCCGCCAGATCAGTCGCCGGGGGACCGACGAGCACGATGAACGAATCCGCGGAGAATTGGATACGGGCGGTGCGCGACACGTCGGCGATGACGCCGACCATCGTAATCACCGGTGTCGGAGGAATCGGGCCGTCGGGGGACTCGTTGTAGAACGAGACGTTTCCGCTCACGACCGGAATCCTCAAGGCACGACACGCATCGGCGATCCCAGTGACCGCCTGCCGGAACGTCCAGAATACTTCGGGCTGCTCGGGGCTGCCGAAATTCAGACAATCGGTAATCCCCAATGGCATCGCGCCCACGCAGGCCAAATTGGCCGACGCTTCGGCGACTGCGCGGCGAGCACCCCGGTAGGGGTCGAGTGCCACCAGTCGCCCGTCCCCGTCGCAGGTGAGCGCAAGCCCCTGGGGAGGAAGTTCTGGCAAACGCAGCACCGCCGCGTCAGCTGCACCAGGGACGGCGACCGTGCGGACCTGCACCATGTGGTCGTATTGCTCGTAGACTCCCTGTTTGCTCGCGATAGATGGGGTGGCAAGCAGCGTCAACAACGCTTGGGTTAGATCAGCCGGGGGCACAGAGGGGATCGTCCATCGCGCCCGCAACGTTTCGGGTTCGCGCACCGCCGGGCGGTAGACGGGCGCTTCAGCCAGCGCATACGGGGGCAAGGACACTGGCGTCCTGTCGTGATCGCGGACGGAAAGCACGGGGTCCGGCCCAACCTCGCCCACGATCGTCGCGGACAGCCCCCAGCGGTGATAGATCGACACCACGCGCTGTGCGGCATCCGGGCGGACCACCAACAACATGCGCTCCTGGGATTCGGAAAGCAGGATCTCCTCCGCGCGCATCCCCTCTTCACGCAGCGGGACGGCCGCCAGATCCACGGTTATCCCCACCCCGCCGCGGGCGGCCATCTCGCTGACCGCGCAGGTCAAGCCGGCGGCGCCGAGATCCTGAAGAGCGATGACCTCTCCGGTGCGCCAGGCTTCCAGGGTGGCTTCGATCAGCAATTTGCCTGCGAACGGATCGCCGATCTGGATTGAGGAGCGGTCCTCCCGCTCGGAGGCGTCATCGAGCTCGGTGGACGCGAATGCCGCGCCGCCAATGCCATCGCGCCCAGTCCGAGCGCCTACGAGCAACACCGCATTCCCGGGGCCGCTCGCGCGCGATTGCGCGATCTCCTCGACGCGTACCAGCCCTACGCACCCCACGTTCACCAGCGGGGTCCCACGGTACCCGGAGTGCACGACCAGCTCCCCGGCCACGGTGGGAATCCCGACGCAGTTCCCGTAGGCGGCAATGCCCGCCACCACCCCCGCGGCCTGGCGGCGTGATCGCGGATCATCTAGGGGACCAAAACGCAGAGAATCCACAAGCGCAATGGGCCGGGCGCCCATGGCCAGGATGTCGCGGATGATTCCCCCGACCCCCGTCGCGGCCCCATTAAAAGGATCGACCGCGCTGGGGTGGTTGTGGCTTTCCATCTTGAAGGCCACGGCCCACCCGCCCCCCAGGGCCAGCACGCCCGCGTTCTCGCCGGGCCCACGGACCAGATGCGGGCTCTCGGAGGGGAGAATCTGCAGAGCCGCCTTCGAATGTTTGTAGCCGCAGTGTTCCGACCACATCACCCCAAACATCCGCATCTCTAGCGGGGAGGGGACGCGGCCGAGGCGGCGGGAGATTTCTTGCCCTTCTCCCGCTGTGAGTCCGACAGCCTGGGGTGATAGTGTGGTCGGCCCGCCGAGGGGACGGGTGTCGCGGTCGACGACGGGAGGTGTCGTAGAGTCGGTCACCGCAACGCACCCGCCGGGCTCATTCGGCGCGTCGAGAGGACGCTCAAGACGGACTCAAAGAGCAGCCGCCCGTCTGCAGATCCCAGCACAGATTCTGAGGCGCGTTCAGGGTGCGGCATGAGCCCGACGACGTTTCCCGCCGGGTTACAGACGCCCGCGATGTGGCGCACCGAGCCATTGGGGTTGGCCGACGATGCCAGGCGCCCGTCGGCATCACAGTAGCGAAACACGACTTGGTGCTCATCTTCCATTGTGGCCAGGAGCGGTTCGGGGGCGAAGTAATTTCCCTCGCCGTGCGCAATCGGGAGCTGCAACACCTGTCCTTCGCGCAACGTCTTTGTCCACGCCGTGTCTGTCGATTCGACGCGCAAGAAGACGGGCAGGCATCGGAACCGCAACCCCTGATTGCGCAGCATGGCCCCGGGCAGCAGTCCCGCTTCAAGCAGTACCTGGAACCCGTTACAGATTCCCAGCACCGGTCCGCCGGCACGCGCGAAGGCGCCCACTGCGGACATCACGGGAGCCCGGGCAGCGATCGCGCCTGCCCGCAGATAGTCGCCGTGCGCAAACCCACCGGGCAGCACGATGGCGTCCAGTCCGTCGAGGGACCGGTCCTCGTGCCACACTGCGTCGACGTCTTGGCCTAGCACAGAGCGCAACACGTACACGCAGTCCTGGTCGCAGTTGCTCCCGGGGAATGTGACCACACCAAATCGCATGCGCTCGACCTCCTCTAGCCGGTCCGCTCTCCGATAGACAGCGGCGTCCGACGCGGATCGTCGATCCGCCACTCCTCCAGAAGCGGGTTAGCCAAGAATCGTTCACACATCTGATCTAGGTCCGTCCCTTTGATGCCATCGGGAACGGTCAGCTCGATGTACCGTCCGACGCGCACGGCGGACACTTGGTCATCGCCCAGCGTGCGCAGCCCCTGTAGCACGGCCTGGCCCTGGGCGTCGAGCACGCCCGGCTTCAACGTGATGGTGATCCGAATCGTCGTCATGCACTCACCTCCGCGCCGTGCGAGGACAGCTCGCGCCCGGTCAGTTGCCGGTACGTCTGGATGTACCGCTCCCGCGTCGCTTCAACCACGGATGTCGGCAAGGAGGGAGCCGGCGGCTCCCGATTCCACCCGATTTCATTGAGGTGGTCGCGCACGAACTGTTTGTCGAAGGCCACCAGCGACTGCGGGTAGGCGGTCGCATCCCAATAGCGTGAGGAGTCTGGAGTCAACGCTTCGTCGATCAAGACAAGCTGGCCATCGTGCCGACCAAACTCAAACTTGGTGTCAGCGAGGATCAGCCCCCGCGAGGTGGCATGAGAGGCGGCAAACTTGTAGAGGGCCACGCTGCAATCTCGCAGTTCCCGTGCGGCCCCCTCCCCCACGAGGCCAATGAGCTGCGAGTACGTGATGTTCTCGTCGTGGCCGGAAGAGGCTTTCGTCGCCGGTGTGAACATCGGCTCCGGCAAAGGTGAGCCTTGCTGCAGGCCGGCGGGGAGCGTGATTCCCGCGAGGGTCTTGTTGCGTCGATACTCTTCCCACCCTGACCCGGCGAGGTACCCGCGCACCACGCACTCCACGTCAATGCGCTCGCAGCGGCGCACCAACATGCTGCGCCCGGCGAGCATGCGCAGGTGCGATCCCAGCTGCGGGGCAGCGCGGGCGATCTGCTGGACCTCGACCGACAGCATGTGATTGGGAGCGATCCCCCGCGTCCGCTCAAACCAAAACGCCGACAACTGTGTCAATACGCGCCCCTTATCGGGGATCGAGGTGGCCAGGATGTGGTCATACGCCGAGATCCGGTCCGTCGCGACGATCAATAAGTTCCCGCCCGCCTCATAAACGTCGCGGACCTTGCCGCGCCGATATAAAGGAAGCGGCAAGGCGGTATCGGCAATCGACGGCGCGGGATGTCCAGCCATGGATCCAGACAGCATGTTCATCGTGAGGCTCCTGGGGAAGACGTGATGCGCTGAGGCTCTCGCGCGGGAACCCCCACACGCGCAAGGATGGTGTCCACGTGCTGCAGGTAGGGACGGTAGTCGAACAGCGTCTCTAACTCGGATGCGGGCAATCGGCCGCTGGCTAGCAGAGCTTCCCGGAAGGTCATCCGCCCTTCGAGGGCCGCGGTGGATGCGGTTTGGACGATGACGTACGCCTCATCGCGGGAGAGGCCTTTCGCCATCAGCGCGAGGAGAATCCGGTGGCTGAAGACCAGCCCCCCCGTGCGCTCCAGATTCGCGCGCATGTTCTCCGGGAAGACCCGCAGCCCGCGTAAGACGAATGCCATCGTGCGCAGCATGTAGTGCAGCAGCGTGGTTGCGCCGGGAAACGCAATGCGTTCGACAGACGAGTGGGAGATATCGCGCTCCCCCCACAAAGCTTGATCTTCCAGACCCGCGACGGCGTAGCCGCGCAAGACGCGCGCCAGCCCGCTGATGCGTTCGCAGAGGATCGGGTTGCGTTTGTGCGGCATCGCCGACGACCCGGTCTGCCCTGGGCGAAACGGCTCCTCGACTTCGGCGATCTCGGTGCGCGCCAGCGTGCGCAGTTCGGTCGCCATCTTCTCGAGCGTCCCGCCAAGAATCGCGACCGCGCTGAGGAACTCGGCGTGGCGGTCCCGCTGGAGAATCTGCGAGGAGACGCGCGCCGGGGTGAGGCCCAGTGCGCGGCACACGGACTCTTCGACGGCAGGATCCAGATGTGCGTAGGTCCCGACTTCCCCAGAGATCTTGCCGACGGCAATCTGCACGCGGGCGCGGCGCAGCCGCTCTATCCCACGGCGCACTTCCTCCAGCCACACCGCGGCTTTCAATCCGAAGGTGATAGGTTCGGCGTGCATCCCGTGGGTGCGGCCGGCCATCACCGCGTCGCGATACGTCGACGCGAGGGTCACGAGCGCATCCGTCACAGTCTCTGCCTCGGCGACCAGCAGGTCCGCCGCCTTCGCCGTGATCGCCGATAGGGCCGTGTCCACAACGTCGGAGGACCCCAACCCCAGGTGCAGATACCGGGCATCCGGCCCGGTGAGTTCAGCGACCGAGCGCAAAAACGCGACCACGTCGTGCTGCGTTTGCGTCCGCTCCAACTCCTCAATGCGCTCGGGGGATCCGACCCGCGCCGTAGCCCGCAACCGCGCGGCGGCATCGGCGGGGACGCGGCCCAATTGGGCCTGCGCCTCGGCGGCCAACAGTTCCACTTCGAGCCAAGTTGCAAACTTGGTCGCATTCGACCACAGTTGTGTCATCTCAGGGGTGGTGTAGCGATCGATCACGATGTCGCCTCCGGCATCCGCGAGGACCACTTCTCTGGCAGTTGAATGAGCGCATCGCGGTCGCGCCCCACACCGACCAGGGAGACGCGCACGCCGATCAGCCGCTCCAGGCGTTCCAGGAACGCGCGCGCTTGATCGGGCAGGTCCTCCACGGTACGCGCATCGCTCGTCTTCTTCCACCCAGGCAGTTCTTCATACACGGGCTCCACGCGAGAGAGCACCGCGGTGTGCGGCACGGTCTCGAGCACTCGCGTTCCATCCCGGTAAGCGACGCACACCTTGACGGTGGAGAAGCCGTCCAGGACGTCCAGCTTCATGACGCCCAGCTCCGTGAATCCGGAGACTTCCGCGGCAAAGCGCGCGGCCACCCCATCAAACCAACCGCACCGACGTGGACGGCCGGTGCTGACACCGTACTCCTGGCCCAGCTCCCGCAGACGCGTCCCCACTCCATCGGTGAGCTCCGTGGGCAACGGTCCGCCCCCCACCGCAGTCGTGTAGGCTTTCACCACGCCGATCACGCGTTTAATGTGCTGCGGGGGAATCCCCGCTCCGGCGCACGCACCGCCGGGCGTACACGTCGAGGAGGTCACGTAGGGGTAAGCGCCCCAGTCCAGGTCGCGCATGACGCCAAGATGCCCTTCCAACAGGACGGTGTCGTCGCGGCGCAGCGCGGCTTGCACGAGCGGGTGCGTGTCGACGATGTAGGGGATCAACCGATCGCTCCACTCTTCACACTGGTGCCACAGCTCTCCCATTGTCACGGTCCGCCCGAGCAGGGCAGTCGCGCGCTGCGCGACCTCGTGCAAACGGTCCTGCAAGAATGCGGGCTCCAGCAGGTCGCCGGCGCGAATCCCGGTGCGGGCGGCCTTGTCTGCATAAACGGGCCAGATGCCCCGACGGGTCGTCCCGTGGGCCTTCGCACCGCGGGCCACTTCCGCGATCTCATCGAGTTCCACGTGGAACGGGAACACCAAGTGCGCCCGATCCGATACTCGCAATCTGGCGGTGGAAATCCCCGCACTCTCGAGCATGGTCAGTTCTTCGAACAACGCGTGCGGATCGACGACGACCCCCGGTCCAATGATGCACTCGACGCCCGGGTGCAAGATGCCGGACGGCACCAGGTGCAGCCGCAGCTCGCCGTGGTCGCCGACGATCGTGTGCCCGGCATTGTTGCCCCCATTAAACCGGATGACCTGGTCGGCATCGGCGGCGAGGGCATCGACGACCTTGCCTTTGCCCTCGTCTCCCCAGTGACCACCTACAATCGCTGTCACAGGCATCTCAGGATCCTCTCGACGGCGTGGTCGGCAGCCCCGCTTCGGACGCGTTCGCCTCCAGGCGGCGGGCCAGCGCGGCCTTGTACTCCCGGACGCGCTCGCGAAGCTTGGGATCCCCCGTCGCCAGCATCTGCACGGCGAGCACGGCGGCGTTGCGCGCGCCCCAGGCGCCAATCGACACTGCTGCGACGGGCACGCCCGGAGGCATCTGGACGGTCGACAGCAGAGCGTCCAGCCCTCCCAGCCCCGTGGCATCGAGCGGCACTCCGATCACCGGCAGCACCGTGCGAGCAGCCAGCGCTCCAGCAAGGTGCGCCGCCCCTCCGGCGGCGGCGATGAGAACGCGAATCCCGCGCCCTTCCGCGGCACGCACGTAGCGGTCCACGAGTTCCGGGGAACGGTGCGCCGAGGCGACGACGATTTCCCAGGGGATGCCAAACTCCCCAAGCGTCCGCGCAGCGTCCTCCATAACCGCACGGTCGGAGTCGCTTCCCAGCACGACGGCCACTTGTGGATTTCCCGATGGCGAGAGCGGAGTTTGATTTGTCGTCACGGTCACATGCCTCCCCCTGCGATCGCCGGAGCACCGGGGGTGACAGCGACCGAACGCCCTATGTCTCTGCGATACTGCATCGCGTCAAAGTGAATTCCTCGGATCGCGGCGTAGGCCCGATCGCTCGCCTGAGGAATCGAGGCCCCGCGGGCCACGACGTTCAACACGCGACCGCCCGCCGTCACCACATCGGCGCCGCGGACGCCCGTCCCGGCGTGGAACACCATGATGTCTTCAGGCACGGCGTCGAGCCCACTAATGGGCAGGCCGGTCCGAAATTGCCCCGGATATCCGCCAGAGGCCAGTACCACGCAGACCGCGCATTGATTGACCCATCGCAGCACCATCTCACGGCCATGGACCACGTCGAAGAGCACATCGGCGAGAGGAACATCCAACAATGGCAGGATCACCTGCGTCTCAGGATCGCCGAACCGACAGTTGAACTCGAGGACTTGTGGGCCTGTAGGTGTGAGCATAATGCCGGCATAGAGCACGCCGACAAAGGGGCACCCGTCCGCGGCCATTGCCGCGGCGGCGGGTTCCAGGATCTGCGCGGTGATCTGGTCCATCACACCTGCGGGCAAGGGGAACGGCGCCACCGCGCCCATGCCTCCTGTGTTGGGCCCTGCGTCTCCGTCGGCCGCCCGTTTGAAATCCCGCGCGGGGAGTAACGGGTACACGTGCGCGCCGTGCACGAAGGCGAGCACGCTCACTTCCTCACCGTCGAGCTTCTCCTCGATGACGACGCGCGCACCGGCGTCCCCGTATGCGCGGCGGACCATGAGAGCGTCAATCGCGCCGAGCGCCTCTGCGGTATCGCGGGCCACGACCACCCCTTTACCAGCAGCCAATCCATCTGCCTTCACGACGACAGGCCGCCTGCGGCGGCGGACGAAGGCGGCGGCATCTGCGGGATTGTCGAAAGCGGCGAACGGGGCAGTGGGGATGCCCGCGCGGCGCATGAGATTTTTGGCAAACACTTTGCTGGCTTCCACTTCAGACGCGCGCTGCGTGGGCCCGAACGCGAGTAAGCCGCGGGCGGCAAATGCATCGACCAGCCCTGCGGCGAGGGGCGCTTCGGGACCGACGACGGTGAGATCGATGTGTAACTGCTCAGCGGCGGAGGCGAGAGTGGAGATCGCGGTCGCGTCAATCGGGAGGCATTGCGCGAGTGGTGCGATCCCGGGATTACCGGGTGCTGCGTATAGTTCGACCCCACCATCCCGGGCGAGTTGCCAGGCCAGGGCGTGCTCTCTGCCGCCGGATCCCACGACCAGAATCTTGGGCACTACGCAACCTGGAAAGTTCGGACTCACGCCGCCGTGCGCGGGTCAAGGAGCACGTCGGTAGCACAACCGGCGACATAATCATAAACAAAGATGCTGTTGCGAGCAACAATGTTCGTCTTTTGACGTTCAACGTTCGGGGTTTAGGGTGCGCGCCAGGCCCAACTTCATCAACGGGGTCGCGGGATGATTCATAAGCACTCAGGCCTCACCGACATTGGTCGGTGAGGCCTGAGTGACAGTGCGAACTTACCGCGTCAGTTACTACATCGGGGGCATTTGGGGTGTCTGGAGCCTGTCGTCGTCTTCGGGCTTATCGACGACCATCGCTTCGGTGGTCAGCATCAGGGAGGCCACGCTTGCGGCGTTCTGCAGTGCCGAGCGCACCACCTTGGCGGGATCGACGATACCGGCTTTCACCAGGTCCTCAAACTTCCCCGTGTTCACGTTGTAGCCGGTGCCCAGGGGTTTCTCTTTGAGGTGCTCGACGATGAGCGACCCCTCCTGCCCAGCGTTGATCGCCAACTGTCGGGCTGGCTCGAGCAGCGCGCGTGCCACAAGCTGGACGCCCGTCTTCTCGTCGCCGTCGGCCTCGATCTTGGACAGTGCCTTGGCCGCATACACCAGCACACTGCCCCCGCCGGGCACGATGCCCTCCTCGACCGCAGAACGGGTCGCGCGCAGGGCGTCTTCTGTCCGGGTCTTCCGGTACTTCAACTCCGTCTCGCTGTGGGCGCCGACCTTAATCACCGCGACGCCGCCGGACAACTTCCCGAGCCGCTCCTGCAACTTCTCCCGGTCGTAATCGGATTCGGTATCCTCGACCTGCTTGCGCAGCTGGTTGACGCGCTTCTCGATCGCGTCGGGCTTGCCCGCGCCCCCCACGATGATCGTCTCCTCTTTGCGGACGCGGACTTGGCGGGCCCGGCCCAACTGCGTGAGGTCGACGTTCTCGAGTTTGAGGCCGAGCTCGTCCGAGATGACTTGGCCGCCCGTGAGGACGGCGATGTCATCGAGAATTGCCTTGCGCCGCTCGCCAAAGGCCGGCGCCTTGACCGCGCACGAAGCCAGAGTCCCGCGCAGCTTGTTGACCACGAGCGTGGCCAGGGCCTCGCCCTCAAGATCTTCAGCGATCACCAGCAGCGGGCGGGCGACCTGCGCGATTTTCTCCAGGGCTGGCAGAAGGTCTTTGATGGCGGAGATCTTCTTATCGGTGATGAGGATGTACGGATCCTCTAATACTGCTTCCTGTTTCTCCGGATCGGTGACGAAGTACGCGGAGACGTACCCCTTGTCGAACATCATGCCCTCGACCACCTCGACGGTGGTCTCGATGCCTTTGGACTCCTCGACGGTAATGACGCCGTCCTTCCCGACTTTGTCCATCGCGTCGGCAATGAGGCTGCCGATGGCCGTATCGTTGGCCGAAATGCTGGCGACTGACTGGATGGCATCCTTGGTCTCGACCGGCTTACTGACCTTGCGCAGTTCCTCTACGACAACTGCCACCGCGCGGTCGATCCCGCGCTTCACCGCCATAGGATTGGCCCCGGCGGACACGACCCGCATGCCCTCGTGGACCAGAACCTGTGCCAAGACCGTGGCCGTGGTCGTCCCATCGCCGGCCACATCTTCGGTTTTGGTCGCCACTTCCCGTACCAGCTGCGCGCCGGCATTTTCGTATGGGTCTTCGAGTTCGATTTCTTTCGCCACGGTCACACCGTCATGCGTGATCGTCGGCGACCCGAACTTCTTTTCTAAAACGACGTTGCGCCCTTTGGGGCCGAGCGTAATCTTGACAGCGTCGGCAAGCTTGTTGACGCCGCGCTCCAGCGCTCGCCGGGCCACCTCGTCAAATGCGAGGACCTTTGCCACAACCCCTCACCTCCACAATGACTCTCGTAACGCCCCCAGCCCCGCCTGAGTGACCCGGGGGGGCCGGAGGCGATGCGTTATTTCTTGCCTGCGGTCGCGGGCTCGCGCTCGACGATGGCGAGGATGTCGCTGCTCCGCAAGATGAGGTGCTCGCCCCCATCGATCTTGAACTCCGACCCCGAATACTTCGCGTACAGCACGAGATCGCCGGCCTTGACGTCCAGGGGGACGCGCTTGGTCGCGTTTTCATCCCAGTCGCCCGGGCCGACGGCAATTACTTCGCCTCGCTGAGGCTTCTCTTTCGCGGTATCGGGTAACACGATCCCGCCCTTGGTGCGCTCCTCGTCTTCTAGCGGCTTCACCACGACACGGTCACCTAACGGCCGCACCTTCATCGATGGTCCCTCCCCTTGATCTGCATGGATTAGCACTCGACGATGCCGAGTGCTAGGCACTTACCATCTTAGTCCGCTCCCGCTTTCCGTTCAAGACC
>Ga0209283_10000192_pt1 | contig 29142 bp, 31 predicted proteins | sample CZO8metaG_2_FD_188354 | JGI IMG/M metagenome (GOLD analysis project Ga0209283, IMG submission 188354) | Vadose zone soil microbial communities from the Eel River Critical Zone Observatory, Northern California, USA - CZOApr15con2H1.8 metaG... | ecosystem: Environmental > Terrestrial > Soil >...
CGTCGCCGTAGATCAGCGCCGCTCCGAACAGGCCGACAGCCACGATGGTCGGTCGCTGTTGCTTCTTCACGCCCAACAAGGCCATCAAGGCCAGGATGCCGCCCTCGCCGTCATTGTCGACGCGCATGGCGAATGAGACATATTTTACGGTGGTGACGATGAAGAGAGTCCAGAGCACGAGTGAAAGCGCGCCGAGGACAACGCCGGCATCGGGCGCGGCTTCAGCGACGCCAAGAATGGTCTTGAACGTATAAAGCGGGCTCGTTCCGATATCCCCGAATACGATCCCAAGCGCTGCCAGACTCAGAATTGGTAGCTTGCCCTGCGGAGATTGTCGCACAGCTTCACCGGCATCCGGTGTTCGATTTTCGCTCACTTTATGTGCCATCCAATGCGGAAAATTGATCGTTAGTCGACAAGAAGGGGGCTTCCCGGACAATCGTATAAGGTCGGCGCCAAATAAACCCGACTGACAGCAGGAGCCAATCGCTTTTCGCACAAACTATCGCCTTGCATTGCGACACCCAAACGACCAGCGGGCCGCTTTGCTAAGGCGTGTACTCATAAATCCCAAACGCTGTGGTAGACGAGCAGGACTGCGTTCGCATGCGTTGGGAAGTCCGGTAGCGTCATTGATACCTTTGCCCTGCCGTCCGGCTGCGCCACAAAACTGTTGGTCTTCCCGACCCCATCCATCGGGGTAAAGGAAACCGGCGTTTGGTCAAAATGGTTTTCGAAGAGACTATAATGCGCGTTCGGCTTGAGACCCCTAAAATCTGCCTCCAGCAGCGATTTTCCGCCTTGCTCGGTGATGGTGACGCTTCCGGAAGCCGAAAGCCACGTCTGCAGGTCGAACTCGAGCGGTTTGTCTTCGGCGTTGTAGAGCGTGGAGGACTTCGCATCCTCGTCGATCAGCGGAGGCCGCACCCCGGCCACGTGCTTTATTCCCTGCGGCCCAGTTGCAGCTGGCGCGGCGGCGTCAAGGATGAAAACCTGGGGGTCGAGCGCTTTTGGCTGCTTAAACTCCGTGGAAAAGAAAGCGGCATGTGTAACGAAATCCAGCTTGAGGGGTGACGCAGCGAACCCTCCGCCGACCGACGCGAGAAGCAAAGCTGCCGCCGCCGAAAGAATGGCAGGCACTCTCATGTTGTTTTCATAGGGTGACCTTTGTTGCATGGATTGTATCGACGATCCCAGCGCCGGTCAGCCGATGACCGGGAGCCTGTTGACCACACGTGTCGATTGCGAAGCCGACAGCGCCTGATTGCAAGTTCGCTACGACTGACGCCGAGGTTACGCATTCAAGGAAATTCTTTCGCCGTCGGGACGGCTTTTGAACTGCCCCGGTAAGCGACTGCAGGCGCGCTATCGCCGCCGGATCTTGTTATTTTCCAGAGAATTCGCCGTTATTCCATTCATAAATGGAATAGCGTAGGCTATGCCTCGTTATATCGACCGGGAGAGGCATGATGATGCGGCTTCACACCGGGGCGGATCAGCATCGCAGCACGGCTGCCGATATTGGTATCGTTGCCGCGCTCGCCGTCACTGTCTTGATCTGCGCTAGTCCGATTTTGGCGGATGACGTGGCGGGATCGGGCCTCCCGACCGATCGGGCTTCCGGTCCGTACGCCTATACCAACCGACTGATCGACTCTCACGATCCATATCTCTTGTTGCATGCCCATAACCCTGTGGACTGGTATCCATGGGGCGCCGAAGCATTTGCGAAGGCGAAGAAAGAGAACAAGCCGATCTTTCTCTCGATCGGCTACAGCACCTGCTATTGGTGCCACGTTGCCGAGCGGACGATCTACTCGAATCCGGACATTGCCAAGTTGATGAACCAGCGGTTCGTCAACGTGAAGGTCGATAGCGAGCAGCGGCCTGACGTCGATAGAATTTACATGATCGCTCGGGAGTTGATGACGGGCGGCGGCGGATGGCCGAACAACCTGTTCCTTACGCCTGATCTGAAGCCGTTCTATGCCGGAAGCTACTTTCCGCCCAGGGACGATCCCAGAGCCGGGCCGGGATTCCCCACCGTTCTCGCCTCGATCGATCACGTGTGGAACACCGATCGCGCTCAGGCCCTGAGCGTCGCTGACAACGTGATGGCAGCAATGCGTCGCGTGCAATCAGCCATCGTCGGCGGCGCAGGGGCGCCGATCAAGCCAGACGTATGGCTGGCAAAGGCGAGAGATACGCTGCTGCCGCAATTTGACCAAATGGACGGCGGCCTTGCCGATCGCCGAAGCGGCACGAAGTTCCCGAATTCGCCGCGGCTCGCATTGCTGCTCCTCGATTATCGGATCAACCAGACTTCCGCCGCTCTATCGGGCGTCCTGAATACGCTCGACGCCATGGTCTTCGGCGGGATTCACGACCAGCTCGGCGGCGGCTTCCATCGCTACAGCACTGAGCCCAGTTGGTCGATTCCGCATTTCGAGAAGATGCTCTACGACAACGCCCAGCTTTTGCAGCTTTATGCGGAAGCATTTCGCATCACGGGACTGCCGTTGTACCGCCAGATTGCCCTTGAGACTGCGGGGTATCTGGGCCGCGACATGATGGCGCCCGACGGCGGCTTCTATACCGCACGGGATGCCCAGCTCAATGGCGTGGAGGGCGAGGGTTATCTGTGGACCCGCGGCGAGATCGTCTCCCTGCTCGGCGAGAAGGAAGCAACGCGTTTCCTCAGCGTCTATTCATTGACGTCGGTGCCGCGGCCGGAAGTTCCGGACGTCGTCCACCCTCGCGACGTCAACGGCGAGCCGCCGGCGGTATTGCGGCTGCGAGTTCCGATCGATCAAACGCTCAAGACCGCCGACTTCAAGGAAGTCACGCAGATGCTCGCCTCCTTCGCAGCCGATCGGCAAAAGCTTCTTGTCGCGCGGGAGCAACGCGCACAACCCGCGCGAGACGAAAAGATCGTGATTTCGCTCAATGGGCTCACAATTGCGGCGCTCGCCGAAAGCAGTCAAGTCCTTCACGATCCTCAACTGCTGAATTGGGCGCAGAAGACAGCGGAACGAATCTGGGCACTCGCGTACGACCAACGCACCGGCCTGCTCGAGCACGAAATCTATCGTGGCCAGATCCAAACCAGCGGATTCCTGCAGGATTATGCCTCCCTCGGCGCCGCCTTCATGTCGCTCGCAGACGTGACGGGTGAAGGGATCTGGCGCGATCGCGCGAGGCTGCTAGCGAACAGCATTCTCGACCGGTTTGTCCGAGCGGACGGCGCCTTCTCGACAACCTCCGATGAAAAAGACCTGCTGATTCCGATCGCTGACGACGGAGATGCGGAAACGCCCTCCGGCACTTCGATGGCGATCGACCTCCTGCTTCGACTGCATGAGGCGTGCGCCGAGAGGCGCTATCTCGAAGCAATTACTCGCGCCACTACGCGGCTGAGTGGTCAGTTTCAGGATCACCCGGAATCGTGGGCGGCATCGGTTGCCACCCTCAATCGTCATCGGCTGCCGTTAAGCAGTGCCAGCACGACCGCTACAAACGGACCGCCACAGACGAATGCGACTGATGGAATCCATGTTCCCGTCACGGCTGATCACGTTGGCGCCACCGCCTCCGCAAGATCGGCCCCGGACGAAGACGAGGTGCTTGTCACGATCAAGGTGGACGACAAATTTCACATCAATGCGAACCCAGCTTCTTTCGACTTCCTGATCCCGACCACCGTCGAGTTCAAAGGTATCAAGCCGAAGAAGGTCGAGTATCCGAAGTCTACTCGATTTACCGCCGAGTTCGTCCGCGAGGGCCTTGACGTCTACGAGGGCTCGGTCGCCGTCGTCGCCAGATTTCCCAAGGGCAGTCTGAGCGAAAACAGCTCGATTGAGGGCGCCGTTACCGTGCAAGCTTGCACCAACCGAATCTGTCTGCCGCCTTCGACGCTTCCGATTTCGGCCGCCGTAGGCGCCAAATGAATCTCACTCGATGTTGCTTCCGACGGCCCCGCTCGCACCTCTAACGTGCAAGTCCATGAAGTCGTCGATTAGTAATCGTCCAGTATGACTCGATGCCGGCAATTGGAAATCTTTGGAACTTTTCTGTGGTCGGCCCGTTCATCGCGGGTTCAGTCCAAAATGACAAAGCTGGCTTGGTCGCAATGCTTGCAGGAAATCCTGACGGCGTTGTGGGCGTACAGCCATTCCAAAGGGAGCAAGTTCATGATTAATCGGCGTGTCGTACTCGGAATGATCGCGGCAGCTACCACGATCGACGCGTCTCGCATCGCCTTCGCGAAGGAGAAACACCATCTTAACGGAAAAGACCTTCTTGGCGAAGGAATCAAAAAGAATGGCAAGCACAAGATCCATACCACTGGAAAGAAAGTCGATATCTTTGCCGAAGTGACCAACGGCAAGGTTACCGCTGTCACCGCTGCTGGAATGCAGGTGAAGAAAGTGAGATCTCGTCAGAAGTTGGCTGAGACGACCCCTGGCATAACGCTTGCCAGCATGCAACTCGCACAAGCCGACGTCTACTACTACGGCTATTGGGTCTATGACGATGTTACTGACTACTACTACTGGTTCCCAGCGGACTACGTGATCGTTGATTCGTCTTGGGTCGAGTATACAGCTTAGGCTGGCGGAGTGGCTAGGCCGGTGATCCAACGCCGGCCTGGCCTGCGTCGTCAGCGACGAATTGTCCACGCGGCTCGCAAAGAACTCCGCTGAGACACTTCTGACCAGTGTGTCACCGGGTGATCAATGTAGCCTCGCGCAGCCTTCTGCGCGGGGCTGAGCTGTGGGAAATCGCCAAGCGGGCTATCCATAGCAGGCGCTTGCTCCGTGCAGATTGCGCGGATCGGCGCGTTACAGGTCTCTCACTTCACCGCGCGCCGGGTAGTTGTTCTTCAAGACATAGTCGACTGCCGCAAGAATGTCGGAGAAATGCGGTCGTGCGAACGGCATCGTCTGGACGCTGCCGAAGTAAAGCGTGCCATCCGGCCGTATCAGATAGAGCGCCGGCTCGGAGAAGCGCTCGGGCTCTTCTACCCCTGCCGACGTCATTCCGCGCCCCGCCGAGATGAACAATCCCCAGCTGCGCGCGGCGGCAAGGTCGAGACCGTAGCCGATTCGCAGCAGGGCCAATCCCCAGGCTTCCCTGTTCTGCGCTGCTCGTTCTTTCGTGTCGGACGACACGGCCACGACCGCAACGCCCCGCTTGTCGAACTCGTCGAGCTTCGATTCCAATTCCCTGAGCTGGCCCTTGCAAATGGGGCAGTGAAGGCCGCGATAAAACACCAGGAGCGTGAAATGCTTCGGCCTCTCGCTTCTGAGATCAAACAGGCCGCCGCCGGCAAGGTTGACATTGAGCGGCGGAACGGGCTGCCGCGGATATAGTGGTACGAGATCGGTCATATGGGTCATCCTTTTCAGTGTCTTTGATAGATCAGAACTGGCCTCGAGGCTTGTGATCCGTAGTGACGTCCTTGCCTGATGCTCTCGTTGAGGAAAGGACGTAGTCGGCCTGTCGCCGACAACCGGTTGGGGACTGTTCCTGCGACGTTGAACAGCTTAGTCGCGGGCATAGAATGTTCGTGGCGCGACCCATCGGAACATTCTCCGGCCGAACACGCCCGCCAGCCCCACAAACAGGACTGCGGTTCCGAAGTTCCACATCAGGATCATCGCGGTTGCGTCGATGGTGTGGAACAGCGACAGCGCCGTCGCCGTGATCGCGGCGACAGCCAGGCTGCCCATGAAGGTCGCGGCGGTCGGACGGAGCGGAGCGGCGTAGCGCAGCATAACCAGCATCGCGAGCGACAATGGCAAGCTCGTCAGCACGAGAGTGGCGAAGCAGCGCGCGGCCTCTCCCAGGCTGATCCCGTCAGGACCGATCGCAACCCACTGAACCAGGCACTGATAGCCGACATTCGCGAGCCACGCGACCAGGGCCGGCAAGGGCTGGAGGAGCCAGAGACGGGAGCGGTCCGGAAGGCTGACCAGGAACGCCGCGACGGCCGCCAGCACACCGGTCAAAAGCGAGGCCGTCATGCTGACGGCAAAGGCCGGCTCACTCAGCCGCTGAACGAGGTCAGGGCGAAGTCCTTGATTGACAGCCAGCAGCGTCAAGACGACGGCCGCGAGCAGGAGCCAGCAAGCTGCCCGCACCACGGGCGGCCGCAGCCGCCGCACCGGCGTGGCGTTCTCCGCAAGCGATGCAATGAGATCGGGTGTCTTGATCACGGTTCGCTCCGATCGACCAGCATTTTCCGAAGGTTTTTGAGGGCGCGGTGGACGTTGACTTTGAGCGATGCAATGGTCATTCCACTCACCGTTGCAGCCTCCTTCAACGACATCTCCTTGAGCTTCAGCAGCCGAACAGCCTGCTGTTGCGCCGGAGGGAGGTCATTGATCGCGCCCTCGAGCTCGCGCCGGTCCGGACTCTCTTCTAGGTTCGCTTGGGGCTCACAAAAGGTTTCATGCTCGGCGGTCAAAGGTATTTCGCGGTCGCGTCTGCGGCCTTGACGGCGCAGCCGATCAATAAAGCGCCGGTTGGCGATCGCAACCAGCCAAGGTGCAAATGGCCGCGTCGGATCGTAGGTCTGTCGGATTGAATGGACGGTCAGCAGGACGTCCTGGACCACATCCTCAACGTCGCTGTGGTCACGGTGCCGCCGCGCGGCAAGGGAACGCAGATACGGCGCGATCTCCTGCAAAAGTCGATGATAGGCGGCTCGGTCGCCCTCCTGAGCGCGGGCCATCAGAATGGACCAATCGACATCCCTGTTGACCGGTGCTCTCCCGTACGTGCTGCTGCTGTCTTCTTTTCCGACGAGCCTCAGCGACGGTCCGCGGCCGCTTGGGTCATGCGTCATCGGCGAAAGCTCCACTGAGCAGCTGGAGGCGCGCGTAAAGAGCCGACATCATGCCCCTCCGTGCTTCCAAGGCCGGGGCAGTTTCTCGAGCAGATGGTCGAGCGACAGCGCCCCAGGGCCAAGGGCAATAATAGCTAATGCCAAGGCGGCCCATGGCAAATGAAAGTTCGCCCAGCCTTCCGGCACGACGAGTTGAATGACGCCAGTCATGACGAGAAGCGCGACCGCGCTGAAGCGGGTCGCAAGGCCAACAACGAGCAGAACGGGGAGCACGATCTCGGCGACGCTGTCCAGATACGCGACCGCGGTGGGCAGGGGAAAATCGTAGGCTTGGCCGAAGATGTGCAGCTTGAACTCATCTTCGAACAGGTACTCGGCAGCCGGCGATAGCGACAGGAAGCAGTCCCATTTGGTCAGCCCGGATTTGAAGAAGGGCACAGCCAGCGCGATCCGAAGCACTGGCGGCGCCACGACCTGAGCGACGCGAGCAAGCCATTCCACGACATCTCGCACGGCACTCTCAACCCGTGTGATGTCTAGATGCGCGGTCATGCTCGCCTCGTGTCCGGCGCAAGGCTGTAACCGACGACGGCGCCCGCGCGCAGGAGATCGGAAAGATTGGCCGACAGGTCGAAATGAGAACTAGCGATCAGCGCCGCCTCCAGCGCGGCGAGCACCGGTTTTCCGTCGGCCAGCGCCTGGAGGAATTCCAGACTGCCGCTCGGAATCGACCGGACTTCAACATCGGACTGGGGGCGGACGACAAGTACGTCCTCGCCGCCGGCGGCGAGATCGACGGGGGCCGGGACACCGTCCGCGACATTCATCTTCCATATCGTCAGCGCCGGAAATTGCGACCGGAGGATACGGAGCGAGGGGTGAAGCGCTAGGCGGACCGAGGGAAGCTGGTCGGGCGCGATCGCCATGAACACGCCTGGATCAATAGGCGAAGCTTCGGGCGCGTGATAGGCCTCCGTCCACGCGCGCTCGATACGTGCAACATCTGCGAGATAGGGCAGGCCCGCTGCGGGGTCGAATTGGCGGATGAAATCCGGGAAACCGGCTCCATAATCGAGCATGATCGGCGAGCGCGGTGGTTCGACCAGGACGTAGGCGCGCGCCATGGCCCGGAAGAAATCGGTTCCGACGATGCGGTGCACGGCCGGGAATGCATCCTTCAGCGTCTCCGTCAGGCCGGCCACCACATTGTTTCTATAGACTGCAAACCGTTTCGGACCTGGTTCGCCGTCCGGACCGACAAGGCCATCGGGCATCGGCAGCCCGGGGTCCAGGAGAGCCGCGGCGAAACCGCGCTGCCGTTCAGCGAGCTGCTGCATGGCGCACGGCCTCCGGTTTCGTTGCTAGCATGATCGCCTCGGCGCGGTCGGCTTCCTGCTTGAGCGTGGGCCAGGCCGGCACGTCGGCGTCCCATTCGATCAGTGTGGGAACCGGGCCGATGAGTCCAACGGCATAAGCGTAGAGATCCCAGACGATCTCGTCGACCGGGCGATTATGGGTGTCGATCAGCAGCGGCCGTCCCTTGTCATCGGCCTCTCTCGTGTAGCCGGCGAGGTGAATTTCCTGGACGTGGGCGAGCGGATAGGCATCGATATAGGCGACCGGATCCCATTGCTGGTTGGTCGACGCGACGTAGACATTATTGACGTCGAGAAGCAGGCTGCACCCGGTGCGTCGCACCACTTCGGCGATGAAACCGATCTCCGAATAGGTGCTTTCGGCGAAGGCAAGATAGGTGGATGGATTCTCCAGCAGCATCTGCCGGCCAAGGCTATTTTGCACCTGGTCGATGTGCTCGACGACGCGGACGAGCGTCTCGGCGGTGTATGGCACCGGCAGCAGGTCATTGAGGAATCCGGTGTCATGTGAGGACCAGGCCAGGTGCTCCGAGAACAGACCCGGTCTGTACCATTCGATCAGCTCGTTGAGGCGCTGAAGATGATCCTCATCGAGCGGCCGATCGGCGCCGATCGACAATCCGACGCCGTGGAGCGACAGCGGATATCGCTCGCGGATGGCCGACAAATAGCGGTGCGGCGGGCCTCCCGCGCCCATGTAGTTTTCCGCATGCACCTCGAAGAAACCGATGTCAGGCTGCGATTCGACGATCGTACGGTAATGCTCGGCCTTCAGGCCGACACCCCCACGCGCCGGGATGCGATCTTTGGCGCAAGTTGATGGAAGCGGCACGGCAACCTCCAATCAAGGAGAGGTGGGCGGCAACAGCGCCGCCCGCCTTACCACACGGTATCAGGCTTTGGGCGTCACGCTTCCCGGTCCCTTTGGCGTCTGCATGGTCACGCAGGTGCCCTTGGCCTTGAGCTTGAATGCATTGCCCTGGTAATCGGCCGTGCTGGTCCCGGCGCAAGTTGTGCCCGCTCCTGCAAAGCAGTCGTTCTGGCCCTTGAGAGCCACGCCGAAGCACTTCTCCATCTTGCCGCCTTCCAGCGCCTTCATCGTCATGGCCTGTTTTTCCTTCATCATCTTTTCCATCTCGGCCTTGCTCTGCGCCGGGGCGGGTGTGGCGGCGAGCGATCCCACAGCGGCGACAAAGGCGCCGGCGACGAGTGCAGATAGCGTGCGATTGGACATTTCCATTCCTCCGATTGGGGTTGACCTTGCGACATGCGCGGTCGCTGTCTGGCGGGCGGTTCGGCGCGCCTTCCCCAAGATTCGTCCCGACGACCGGAAAGGTTACCCTCCCAGGGTCAGATATATGACGGCAATCGGATTGATCTTTCTCAAATACCAATGGATTCGGAAGCATCCTGGCGGTCCAAGCGCTGAGCGGGAACCGCCGTCGTTGCGCAGCCGACCGGTAACCTTTTCGGGCAGTCGAGCGAATAACCAAGATCGACACGGGGCAGATCGCGATAGAGGCGCTGAGGCGGGCAATAAAGCTCCCCAGCGGCGCGCAATTGAGGTTCCGAAACGGCATCCGAGCGATAGTGCTGGCGGCGACGCTTGTCGCCGCGGCCATCAGCGCGGCCCCTGGCAGAGCTCCAGTCGAGCCGGGAGGCTGGCGAGCGGAGTGGCCCGGCACGGACTTCTCGCAGCACACTGTCCCGCTGGAGGAGATTAAGTCGGGCGGGCCGCGCAGGGACGATATTCCATCGATCGACACGCCTCGCTTCGAGCGGCTCACCGATGGCGTTGCAGCCGGATGGGCTAGCCGCATCGGCAATGCAGAGCCGGTCATCTCGCTCACCATTCGCGGCGACGCGCGGGCCTATCCCCTGAGCATCCTGATCTGGCATGAGATCGTGAACGATAGTGTCGGGGAAACGCCCGTGACTGTCACCTATTGCCCGCTTTGCAATGCCTCACTCGTTTTCGAACGCACGGTGGGGAACAGGGGTCTCGATTTCGGCACGACGGGCAAGCTCCGAAACGCGGACCTCGTGATGTACGACCGTCAAACCGAGAGCTGGTGGCAACAATTTGGCGGCGACGCCATCGTGGGCGTCATGAGCGGGAAGCGCCTTCATTTGGTGCCGTCACGCCTGGAATCCTTTGGCCGCTTCCGTCAGCGGTTTCCCAATGGGCGGGTGTTGGTCCCAAACAATCCGCTCGCGCGCAACTACGGCACAAATCCCTATGTCGGATACGATGCCAGCGGCCGACGGCCGTTCCTGTACGACGGCTCATTACCCGACGGCATCGATCCGATGGAGCGGGTGATCGCAGTCGAAACCCGGCCAGGTCATCACGAAGCCTGGTCGCTGCCACTGCTGAGAGAGCGAGGCACGATCGAAAGCGGCGATATTGTTCTGAAATGGGAAGCCGGGCAAACCTCGGCGCTCGACAAGAGGACCATCGCGGGTGGCCGCGACGTCGGAGACGTAGTCGTGCAGCGACAGCAAGATGGGCAAATGGCGGATATTCCCTACGACGTCACGTTTGCGTTTGCATTCCACGCCTTCCGGCCGGGCAGCCCTATTCACAACGGAACGTCGGCCGGTCTGGAAAATTGAAAGCCCTAGGAGCCCGTCTAGATAGGGCGTCGTGACGGGGCACTTGTTTCAGGTTGGCCGGCTCAGGCTGCTTTTGCGAGGGTGAACAGCTTGAGGAGATTGTGGGCGGTGCAGATCATGGCCCATTCGGCACGCACTTTGTCGACGCCCCGCAACAGGAACTGGCGGAAGCCGCGCGCCTGTTTGATCTGTCCGAACACCGGTTCCACCACTTGCTTTCGCAATCGGTAGGGCGTTTCGAAGCCGCCATCGTCGATCTTCTTTCGCATCCGCTGGGTCAGCGGTCCGCCAGTTTTTCCGTTCGCGGCTGTCGGGTGCTTGGCGCGTCCGGGCGCGACATAGCCGTCGATACCGTGTGCTTCGAGCGCTTCGAGATTGGATTCGCTGCAGTAGCCGGAGTCCGCTGAGGCCTGCTCCGGCTTGCGGCCGAGATTGTTCTCGATGGCCTCGATCAGGGGCACCAGCTGACCTTGATCGTTGCCGCACTGCGTCAGTTCGTGCGCGACAATGATCTGGGCGCCTGCGTCGACGGCGGCCTGTGCATTATAGGCCTGAACGAAGCCATCCTTCGACTTCATGATGCGGCTTTCCGGATCGGTGAAGTTGCGCTGCGCCTTGGGATTGGGTTCATCCGACGGTGGTGCCGCAGGTTTGCCCGGCTTCTTGCGGCCTTCGGCCTGGCGCTGCTGTTCCTTTTCGGCCTCGATCCGACGCTCTTCCTCCGCCGCCTGCCTGGCCTCGGCCTCCAGTGCTGCCATCGCCTGCTGGATCTTCGCCAGCCGTTTCTGCTTGTCGCCAGTCCAGTCCGGCAGTTCGTCGCCGCGCTTGTCCTTGCCGAAAGTCTCGTCCTCTTCGGCATCCGCAGCCTCCGCCGCCGCCAGCATACGAGCGACCTCGGCTTTCAATTCCGCCTCACGTTTCTTCATGCGCTCATAACTCATCGCTTTGTGTTTCGACGCATTCGCCTTGATCTTCGTGCCATCCAGCGCCACATGGCCGAGTTTGACCAGCCCGGCCGTCTCGCACAGCTTCAGAACCTGCAGGAACAGCGCACCGAGCGCCTTCAAATGCCGCTTGCGGAAGTCGCTGATGGTTCGGAAGTCCGGCGGATCCAGCGCCACAATCATCACAAAATCATTCCGCTCCCGGCAGGCTCGGGCGATCCGCCGCGACGAATACAGCCCACTGGCATAGCCATGCAGCAGAAGCGCCACCATCATCCGCGGGTCGAACGGCGGCTGCCCAAGCCCGCTAACATAGCTGCCCGTGATCTCCTTGAGATCGAGGCTCTCCCGCACCAGTTCAACGATAAACCGCGAGACATGGCCTTTCGGCACGAAGTCCTGCACATTCGGCGGCAGAAGCAGTGTCTGATCGATATTCCAGGGGCGAAAATACTTGCTCATAGCCCAAGGTTGAATCAGACTCGCCCAGCATTGAACAGCGACTATTCAGACAGGCTCCTAGCGCGACATCCGCTTCTCTGCCGCTTCGGGTGACAAGCAGACATTGCACGGCCTAGGTCGGTTTATGTCGCGCCGACCGCACACAGCCGCGACCTAAACAAATTTTTTTCGGCTATAACCATTCCAAGGCTCGCCGGCCGGACAAGCGGGTCGGATACCGGACACTTGGCCGGGAACCCGGGACGAGCTTGCGTGAGATGATTAGGGGCTCTGGATGAGCAAGCGGCAAGGACCGGCGCGATCGTGGGCGGTGAACTTCCTGGTCGTGGCGGGAGTTGTTGCGTTCGGTACCCTCATGGGCTGGGGATTCCTGGCAGGGCGCAACGAAGCGGCAACCGAGGCCGAGCGCGAACGGGCCATCAAGATACCGATCCGCGTTTCCGGCGACGCCGGCGAGCGGGTCATCACGATCGACGCTGCTACGCAACACCGCAGCGGTATCGAGACAATCGCGCTGCCATCCGCGCCTCATCAGGAGGAACTGCGCGCCTACGGGATGGTTCTCGACGTCGCGCGGCTCACCGAGCTCAGCAATAACTACGCCAACGCGAAGGCTCAGGTGCAGACCGCACAGGCGAAGCTTGCGATGTCGAAGCCTGCGTTCGAACGCGCGCAAAAACTCTTCAACGAGACTCACGTTGTCTCACAGGCCCAGTTGCAGGCCGCGGAGGCGGCTTTCGGCACGGACCAGGCTAGCCTGGCTGCTGCGGAGGCGCAGGTGCGTACCCTTACCGCAACGGCGTATCAGGAATGGGGTTCCGTGCTCGGCAAGTCGCTGGTCGATGAGTCGCCGATGATCACGGCGTTGATCGAGCGGCAGACCTTCCTGTTGCAGATCACTCTGCCGCCCGGGGTGACCCTTAGGGCTCCACCTGCCACGGCGTCCATAGAAACCGGCAAGGCCGCGCGGGCAAACGTCACGTTCGTCTCGCCGGCAACGCGCATCGACCCGAAGATTCAAGGCGTCAGCCTCTTCTACGCGGCGGCGGCAGAAAGCGGTGTTTTGCCCGGAATGAATGTGCTTGCCTTCCTGCCCTCAGGCAGATCCGCTGAGGGCGCCGACGTGCCGGCGTCCGCGGTTGTATGGTGGCAGGGTCGAGCCTGGGTGTATCGGCGCACGGGTCAAGACACCTTCGCTCGCGTCGAGATCGCAACCGACCTGCCCGCGCCAGGGGGAGGCTATATCGCCAAGGATGTGCCTGAAGATGCGGAGATTGTGACGCGCGGTGCGCAATTGCTTCTGTCCGAGGAATTCCGTGCGCAGATCCAGGTCGAGGACTAAAAGTGAACCCCGCTTTCCCCTCTGGTCCGCAGGCGGCGCTCGTCACGTTCGCGATCCGCTTCCGCGGTATTGTCGCCGCACTCGCGTGCGTTCTGGTCGCCTATGGCGTCTACGCGCTCGGCCGCGCCAAATACGACGTGTTTCCGGAGTTTGCACCGCCTCAGGTCAGCATCCAGACTGAAGCTGTCGGGCTGACGCCGGAGCAGGTCGAGATCCTCGTCACCCGTCCCATCGAGAACGCCATCAGCGGCGTGCCGGGCGTGCGGACGCTGCGCTCCACCTCGATCCAGGGACTGTCCGTCGTAACGGTATTTTTCGATTCGTCGAGCGACATCTATCGCGACCGGCAAGTTGTCGCGGAGCGGCTGGCGGCCGCGACCCAGCAGCTCCCGCAAGGGTTACAGCCGCCGGTCATGACACCGCTCACGTCCTCGACAAGTCGAATGCTCGTGGTCGGCCTGACATCGGAGACGCGCTCGCTGATGGATCTGCGCACGGCTGCCGACTGGACGGTACGTTTACGCCTGCTCGCCGTTCCCGGCGTTGCCAGCGTCACGGTGTTCGGGGGCGACAAGCGCTCGATCCAGATACAGGTGCATCCCGACGAACTCATCCGATACAACCTGACGCTCAACGACGTGCTAACTGCGGCGCGCCGGTCAACCGGCGTGCGGGGAGCAGGCTTCGTCGACACCAGGAATCAGCGGATCGTCTTCCAGACCGAGGGGCAATCCCTCAAACCGGACGACATTGCCCGGACGGTCCTCTTGAGCAGGGGAGCCGCGAGCGTCACGTTGGCGAATGTGGCCGACGTCGTTGAGGCCCCCGAACCGCCCATCGGCGGTGCCGCGGTCCAGGGGCCGCCCGGCGTCATCCTCAATGTGGCGGAACAATATGCCGCCGACACGCTCAAGGTCACGGAGAACGTGGAAGCGGCCTTGGAGGAGCTGCGGCCAACTCTTCAGGCGGATGGCATCACAATCCACGCCGATCTCTTCCGTCCCGCAAATTTCATCAATACGGCAACCAGCAATGTCCGGGATTCGCTAATTCTTGGCGGGATGCTTGTGATCGTGGTTCTGTTCCTCTTCCTGTTCGATCTGAGAACGGCCGCCATCTCCTGCACCGCCATTCCGCTGTCGCTCCTGACCGCGACCATCGTGCTCGAACGGCTCGGCGCCTCGCTCGACACGATGACACTGGGCGGTCTCGCCATTGCGATCGGCGTGGTGGTCGATGATGCGGTGATTGACGTCGAGAACATCGTCCGCCGCCTCCGAGAAAACAGGAGATCGCCCCAGCCCCAGCCGTTCGCGCGGGTCGTGCTCAACGCGACGCTCGAGGTTCGCAGCGCGGTGGTCTATGCCACCATTGCTGTCATTTTGGTCGTGCTGCCGGTCATGACGTTGTCCGGGACCGCGGGACGTCTGTTTGCCCCCCTAGGGCTTGCCTACACGACAGCGGTCCTGGCGTCACTCGCCGTCGCGCTGACGCTGACGCCGGCGCTGTCGATGATGCTCCTCCCGGGCAAGGTGCCGGCGCACGATCCGCCTGTGATCCGATGGACCCGCGCCGGCTATGAGGCGCTGTTGCGGCGGCTTGCCGAACGTCCTCGCACGCTCATCGCCGCAGCCGCCCTGCTGACAATTGCCGGTTGTGCTGCGCTGCCGTTTCTTGGCGGCGGGTTCATTCCCGAACTGAAGGAGGGGCACTTCGTCGTTCACATGTCGGCGGTCCCCGGCACATCGATCGACGAATCGCTGCGAGTCGGCGCCCATATCGCCCAGGCGCTGCGGCAACTGCCCGAAGTGCGCTCGGTTGCGCAGCGCGCGGGGCGTGCCGAGGAGTCCGAAGACACCTGGGGCCCGCACTACAGTGAGTTCGAAGTTGATTTGAAGCCGGGATTGTCGGGAGACGAGGCCGAAAAGGCGCAAGCGGATATCCGCCGAACCTTTGCGGGGTTCGTCGGCGTGAACGCCGCGGTCATGACTTTTCTGACCGAGCGCATCGAGGAGACGCTCTCGGGCTATACCGCCGCGGTCGTGGTCAACGTGTTCGGCAACGACCTCGACCTCCTCGATCAGAAGGCGCAGGAGATTGCCCGTGCACTCGGCGAAATCCCCGGCGCGGCCGACGTTCAGGTCCAATCGCCGCCAGGCCTGCCGCAGCTCACGATCCGCCTCCGCAAGCCCGATCTGGAGCGTTGGGGCTTCGATTCGGTTGAGGTGCTCGAATTGATCCGTGCAGCCTATCAGGGCGATATCGTCGGGCAGACCTATGAAGGCAATCAGGTCTTCAACGTCATTACGATTCTCGACGCTGCCAGCCGGGACAATATCACCAAGGTCGGCGACTTGCCATTGCGCAGTCCCGGCGGCGCTTACATTCTGCTCAAGCAGATCGCCGAAGTTTATGAGACGTCGGGGCGCTACCAAGTCCTGCACGAAGGAGCGCGTCGAGTTCAGACTGTGACCGCGAATGTCCGTGGCAGCGATCTCATCTCCTTCGTGCACGCGGCAAAGGCCGCCATCCGCTCCAGGATCCAGCTTCCGGCTGGAACCTACATCCAGTTCGCAGGCGCAGCGGAGGCACAATCGCGGTCCCAGCGCGACCTGATTGTCAATTCGCTGATCGCCGCCGTCGGCATCGTTCTTTTGCTGTCGATCGTCACCCGCAATTGGCGCAACCTGCTGTTGGTGTTGGCGAACCTTCCGTTTGCCCTTGTCGGCGGCGTCCTCGCGCTATTCGCGACGGGTGGACTATTGACCTTGGGTGGCATGGTCGGGTTCGTAACGCTTTTCGGCATCACGCTGCGCAATTCTATCCTGATGATAGCGCATTATGAGCATCTTGTTGAAGTCGAGGGCAGGCCGTGGGGATTGGCGGCCGCCATCGCGGGAGCGGCCGACCGGGTCGCTCCTATCCTAATGACTTCGATTGTGACCGGGCTCGGCATTCTGCCGCTCGCGATCGGCATGAACGATCCCGGCCGTGAGATCCAGGGACCGATGGCCATCGTGATCCTCGGCGGCCTCTTGACGTCGATGGCACTGAACCTTCTTGTGTTGCCGACGCTGGCGCTGCGCTACGGGCGATTCGAACGGCCATACGAGGAATTCGCCCGCCCGGCCGTATCCGGTGAATCCAAAGCCGCTGAGTGAGGAGCGGCACGATATCGATCTGATGTCGCTTAGCTAGCTACCCCTAACTTGGTCAGGTCTTGCCCTCCCGTCTAAGCCGCTTGTACAACGCCTCGACCGCGTCAGCGAAGTTCGCTGAGGTGTTTTGTGCGCAGTAATCCCGCAGAAAATGCAATTGATTGATCATGTCAAAGGTTGGGGGATTAAGATCGAGACCCTGGTCAACGCCAGGCGGCCTACTCAACAAAATGCCACTCATGTAGCCCTGACCCCACGCCAAATAGTCTCTCTGGAGCGAAGAGTTCAACCTGATATCTTCGTTAAATTGCAGGCAGGTGGTTGCGCCCAAACCAACGATCCTGGCTGTTGGAGGTTCCGCTCGAACTTCGCGTCGACCGTCTCCCGCGATCAAAACGATTGAGGATCCCATGAGCACGAGGAGTAATTGGAGCAGCCCTTGGTCGAGAGCTCGGCCGAAGATTTGACTTATCGGTTTTGACTCGTCGCGGTCCAGTTCCACTGCCTTCATCTCCGGACCAGATCGCAACCGCAGCTTCGATGGTCATCCAGACGAGCGTTACACGCTCAAACCGAAACGCCTGGGAGATCAACGCGGATCGTTCGGTCATATCGCGTAAAAGTACCATACCGACATGGCCTCACTGAAGCGCCTTCATTTCGGCGCGACTGAGACCTCCTGGCATGTCCCCTTTTTTGCTGCTGTCGCGGCGGCCGGCATTCTGGCAGGCCGCCCATATGCAAGTTCGCACACGCACCCGCTCAAGTTACGTCGCGCAGGTAGCTGTGATTCTGTGAAAATCAATCGCAATCGTTTGAGCCCTGCTGCGTTCCGAAAGGCTGCCTCCTGTTCGTGAATCCATCATGTGAAAGGTATCGAACCCGTGCAGGTGGCAGCCGTAACAAAATCGGTTGATACGGCGAACTGCGGGATAACGCGAGCAACATGACCAGCCGTTTCGAACTCAAGGCGCGTCACAAGCGCCGTAATAGCATCCTGCAAAGCAGGCATGAGGCGGCACGTGTGCCCATTTTCGCCATCGTATTTGCACGTGCCTTGCACGACGACAACTCGCAAAGACAGAACGCTTCGCCGGCGTTGCGAATAAAACTCAGTCGGCCAACGTCTTCAGGGTGAAGGGCAGAACCCTTGGCAACCAGAGCCCTTCCCTTGGAACCGACCTGGAGCTTCCGCAATGATAAATCTCAGACAGGCGTCTGCAATGTTGGTCGCGATCGCTGTCGTCGCCGCTGCAAGCCCGACACCAGCCGCGCCGCCAGAGCCGGCGGTGAGCGAGGCTACGATCGTCCCGCTGTTTCCGCAAAAGGAGCGCGACCTCAAGAAAGGAGTGCCGCCGGGGATGACAGTTGCGAGCTTTTGGGCCGGCCATGGCACCGCCAAGCTGACCAAGCTCCCGGATGGCAAGATCCTTACCGAATTCGATTTCGAAGGGCTGATCCCGTACGGCGTATACACGCTTTGGAACGTGGTCGAGACGGAGCCCTTCAAGGACGAACCGTATACAGAATTCGGCGCAGGCAAGCATGCGATTGTGGCCGATGGTAGCGGTCGGGCGCACAAGGTCGTGCAGCGTGACAGTTGGCCGGGCAAGGAATTCCTGCTCGACTATCACGCTGACGGGAAACTTAGCCAAGCCGCCGGTGTGTATCCGGGGGCGTTATGGGGCAAGTTTCCGGCTTCGCCAGAGCGATGAGTGTTCGGGCAATTCTCGTCAGCGCGGCGCTGGGCACGCTGGCGTTGACCGCACGGCCCGTCCACGCGGGCGTGATCGAGGTCCATCTCAAGGAGCAGAGCTTTGAGCCCAAGACTGTTTCCGCCAGGCCCGGTGATACGATCGCCTTTTATAACGACGACAAGGAGCTGCACTCGGTGTTCTTGCCGGACCATGAATCACTGCTGGCAGAACATTTCATTGATCCTCACGCGAGGTACGAGATCGCTATTCCCGCCACGGCGGATGCAGCAACCTACAATCTCGTCTGCACCATCCATCTGAATATGAAAGGCACACTACAGATCATCGCAAAATAGGTTGTCCGAAGGACTGACTCACGTTCGGACATCCAGCCCCCAATCCGAGGTCATAAACGGGCTCCGCCATTCATTTTGCTGCCTGGAAGAGAATTTGATCAGGGTGAGAAGCGATGTCCGTTCTGCGAAATTTTCTGACCCGCCACAGCTTCGAGCGACGCACCCGCGAGTTGGTGACACCGTTGTACCGGGCCGCACGGGCATTGACCGGCAGCGAGGCGGATGCCGAAGATCTCGTGCATGACGCTTACATCAAGGCTTTCCTTGCGTTCCGCGAGGGTGAGTTCAGGAACATCGAGTCGTGCCGCGCATGGCTGTTCCGTATCATGATCAACGCATTCCGCGACCAATACCGCCGCCAACTGCGGAGGCCGGAAATGGAGCTGGTCGTCTCCGAGAACGACTCTGACGGGGCGGACGGCGAAGCCTTGGCAACTCACACGCCCGGCCCCGACCTATTGGCCGAAGCCAGCTTTTTGCGTGACGCGATCGCGGAGGCCGTGCGCTCTCTGCCTGCTGAAGTTCGTATTGTCGTGACTTTGTTCTTCATTGAGGAGATGAAGTACCGCGAAATCGCTGTGGTCACTGATTGCCCGATTGGCACGGTGATGTCCCGGATCGCTCGCGGCCGGGATATGTTGCAGGCCGCGCTAACTGCCGGCTGGTGGCCAAGCGCGAGTTCGGCTGATCACCGCGTCCCGGAGGCTCGAAGATGACCGCGCCCTCACGAATGCCTCCCGACGACCCGATTGGAGTTGCGCTGCGCCGGGCGTTCGCCAACGAGCGCGCCCCGAACGGCTTGGAGCAGCGGCTCGCTCAATCTTTGCGAGCGCTCTCATGGCCGATTCGCGGCGCACTGTTAGGTCGAGGAGCTGCGATCGCCGCCACCGTCTTGACAGTTTCTCTCGCGATCACGTTTTTGGTCCCGCACACAGCCGAGCTGTCGGATGTGCCGCTGAAGGAATTGCAGGCCTTCATCGACAGCAACCGAGCGGTCGATGTGGCGACCGACGACCCTGCGCGTGTGCGCGCGTGGCTGGCCGTAAGGGTCGACTTCGCTCCACCGCAGGTGGCCACTGGAGACGCCGGGATCGAGCTGATCGGTGGTCGACTCTGTTTATTTTCGGGCCGCCGAGTCGCGTCTTACATGTATCGCGTTCATGGCCGGCTGCTGTCGATTTACATCATGTCGGCTGACGGATTGAGCCTGACGGGCAATAATCGGATCGAGCGCGCTGGGAGAACGCTGACCTTGGCGCAAGAGGGCCGCCTTAGCCAAGCGAGTTGGACAGAGAACGGTTTGATATATTCGGTCGTGGGGGACCTGCCCGAGGTGGCACTGGTAACGACACTGGACGAAGTGCGGCGGTAAGCGCTGGCAGCGCTTAGGGCGCGTTTGCTGTAGGCGCTCACGCGAGTACCGGTTGCGATCGCCAACGCGGTGGGACGTAACCTTTTTGCTGCCAGCGGCGAACCTATCGCCAGGGGCCATTCGCATCGACGAGATTGTCGAACCGCCTCACTTGCGTTACCGCGACAACGCCGCGATGAACGATGTCGAAGTTCAACCAGACAGGAGAATTGCGATGAATGCGCTTAAGACCTCGCTTCGAGCCCTGAGCTCAATCGCCGCGCTCGGCGCGCTTGTCGCTGTGGCATCGCTGCCGGCCACTGCGCAGGCGGCGAACCCTTGCGCCCCGAAGGCGACGAAAGCCGCCAATCCCTGCGCGCCGAAGGCGAATAAGGCTGCGAACCCCTGTGCGCCAGCGGCAAAGAAGGCGGCGAATCCGTGCGCGCCGAAGAAGAAGTAGCGTCCATCGGGTCGGGCGGGGCTATCGTCAATCGTGATAGGGCCGCTCCCTGCAGCCTGAATGATGCTCCCATATTGGAAAACCTCCATCCTGGAATCCGATGAGTCAGTCGCGAACTCATGTGCTGGTCATCGGATGCCTGTTCTGTCTTTCGATCGGGGTTTCTCCGGCGGCAGAACGGTTGTCCCCGGATTATTGGCGCCAGCCGCTCGCGCCGCAGGGCGAAGCGCCGCGCATATGGACTCCGGAAGAACGTTCGCTTGCGCCCGAGAGCTGCGGTGTCTGTCACGGCGACAAGCTGGAGGAATGGCGAACATCACTCCACGCCAGGGCTTTTTCGCCCGGGCTCGTCGGCCAGCTCCTCACCTACGACGCCGCTGACAGCGCAGCCTGCATGCAGTGTCATGCCCCGATGGCAGAACAGCTCGAGGCGTTTGAAGCGGCACGCGCTAAGGCCGAAATCCATCCGGGTGCCGACCGCGGGCTTGCGGATGCCGGAAATTCCTGCGGCGGCTGCCACCTGAGGGGCCATCGCCACTTTGGCCCACCGCAACGCTATACCGGGGTCGTGGGCCAGAGCGATACCACCGCCCCGCATGGTGGCGTAACGCGCGTTCCGGAATTCGAGAAGTCCGAGTTCTGCGCTGCGTGCCATCAGTTTCCTCAGAGCCAGGCTATCAATGGCAAGCCGCTGGAGAACACGCTTGTCGAATGGGAGCAGAGTCCGGCCGCACGCAGCGGTGTAACTTGTCAGTCCTGTCACATGCCGGAGCGCAAGCACCTGTGGCGGGGCATCCACGATCCGGACATGGTGCGCTCCGGGCTGACGCCGGAGTTCGTTGCCGAACCTCAAGCAGCGCGGTTTCGCCTCACCAGCACTGGAATAGGCCACGCATTCCCCACCTACGTGACGCCCAAGGTTATCATGAAAGCAATAGCACTTGACGAAACGGGAAGGCCGATCCCCGGCTCGGAGTTTGGCCACGTCATCCAGCGACAGGTGGAATTTGTCGACGATGACTGGATCGAGCGCGCCGACACCCGCTTGCTGCCGGGCCAGTCCGCGACGCTGGAGATATCATGGCCGAAGAGTAGCCGGGTCAAGTTTTGGTTGGAGGTGCAACCCGATGATTTCTATCACCGGCACGTGTACCCCAATTTGTTGGACGAGCTGGCAGCCGATAGCTCCGCCGCCAAGCTGATTGCCGAGGCCAACCGTCTCGCTCAAGCGAGCCATTTCAGCCTCTTCGAAACGGTAGTCCAACGGCCGTAACGCCGGAATATCCCGCTTGCTCCCGCGGCCGGGATATTGCCGCAGACTCGTCGGCAGTCGGGACAATTATGGTTTATACCCGCGGGCGCGGCAATCGAGCTGCGGCTCTCGAGCGGATAAGAAATAGCGCCGGCGATTTCACGTCGTCGTGAGGGCGTAACCACCGCAGAAGCTGCTGCGAACCAATCATTAGAAGTGCAAATCAAACGCACTTCGAACGTTTCGAGATTCTCAACTGCTTAGCCAGCGCTTCTTAAGCGTTGAGGAGCACGGCGCGAGAGCCCGCGCATCTTCAACGATCGGACGAATTCGTGCGCGCTGGTTCGAGGAGTTGTGATCTCTCCCTAATTGATCGATACACGGAGGAAACAGCCATGACCAGACTTACAATTCTCAGTGCGGCGGCCGTTCTGGCGATGATGGCGGCAACGCCGGTGTTCGCACAGTTTGCTCAGCAGGAGCCGGCGGCGTTCGCGAGTATGTACCCCAATGCAAATGCCCGGAGCGCGACGGCATCTGTGCCGTTCGGCAAGAGCAACGCTTATGCAGCACATGCACAGCTCGGGCGGCACGTCACGCGCCCGGCGCGACCCCGGCACGGGTATTGATCGTCACCGGCATCGGTGGCAAGTGCGCGGCGCGACATCAATCATGCCAGACTCTCGCTGCCGGGCTCCAACCCGGCAGCAGCCTGGTAAGGAGTAGCAAAGCTGTCGACCGCTCGCTCGCAAAGCCGTCTTAGCAAGCACGTGCGCAGCCGTATCGCCCCCCTAAGCGACGGCTCGAATGGTTGTCAAATGGTTTTCTCGGCTCTGGTAACCTTTCGCCCGCGTCGGCGAACCTCCCCTTAGGGGTTGAGCGCCAACGACAAGTGATCGATGGTCAGTGGAGACACGTCCCGGCGACCGACCGAGCTAATAAGAGCCCCTAGCGATCACCTGGCCTCAAGGCATGAACATTTTCCGGCTCATTGCATTTGGTGTGGCGGCCGTCAGTGCGGCAGCCATGATCTACGTCGGGCTCTATCAGAGCAGGCTGGTGGGTCGATTGCTGTGCCCGATCTTCGGCGACGGATGCGAAGGCGTTGCCGACGCGCCGTTCGCACGGCCGTTCGGCATTCCCGACGGATATATCGGCGCCGTTCTCTACGTCGTCATCCTCGCTCTGCTGTTCGCGCCGCCCGCTCGTTGGGTCTGGATCGCGCTGCTCGTACTTTCGGCCGCCGCGACGCTCGCCAACATTCTTGGCGTGCGCGACATGATGAATTTCGGCCAGTACTGCTTCTACTGCCTCGCCACGACGGTCTTGTCCCCGGTACTACTCTGGGCGGTCTGGGAGATCGGCTAGGCGACTCATCGAGAGGGCAGCGGACAGCATCGGCAGAGACGCAAATGACAATGGACTTCAGCAGCAGCACGACGGGGGCGGTCGGTGACCGCGCTCGCATCGATTCAGAGTATGTTTTCCACGAGCTGACGCGCAGCATTTGTCCCAATTGCCGGCGGGTCATCGATGCCAAAATTCTGCTGCGTGACAACAAAGTCTATATGAGCAAGCGTTGTCCACAATGCGGGCCGTTCCTGTCGCTCGTCTACGCCGATGCCGAAGCTTACGTGTCGTATTCCCACCACAACAAGCCAGGCACGATTCCACTGGCGCACGGCACCGCCGTCGAGCACGGCTGCCCCTATGACTGCGGACTGTGTCCGGACCATGAGCAGCATGCGTGCCTCGGGATCATCGAGGTGAACAGTGCGTGCGATATGGAGTGTCCGCTTTGCTTTGCCGATGCCGCGCCGGGATTCAGCCTGACGCTCGAAGAGGTTGAGCAGATACTTGATGATTACGTCCGGACTGAGGGACAGCCCGAGGTTGTTCAGTTTTCCGGCGGCGAGCCGACCCTCCATCCGGGGATCATCGACTTCATTCGCGCCGCCCAGAGCCGCAACATCCGGTTCGTCATGCTCAATACGAACGGCAAGCGCATCGCCCGCGATGACCGATTTCTGGAGCAACTCAACGAGGTGCGGCCATCGATCTACTTTCAATTCGACGGCTTTGAAGCGGAGACCTACCGGATACTTCGCGGTGAGCCGCACATTCTTGACGAGAAGTTGCGCGCGCTGGACAGGCTCGCCGAGATCGGACTCAGCGTCACGATCGTGCCCGCCATAGAACGCGGAGTCAACGAGCACGAGATCGGCAGAATCGTCGAATTCGCCATCAAGCATCCGGCAATTCGTGGCATCACCTTCCAGCCGGCATTTCGCGCAGGCCGTCACATCGCCGGCAATCCAATGGACCGGATGACAATTCCCGATATCGTCCGCCGGATCGAAGCGCAAACCGGCGGTAAGTTCGTCGCCAGCGACTTCGTGCCCGTGCCGTGCTGCTTTCCGACGTGCAATTCAGTCACCTATGCATTTATCGATGGTGACAAAGTGACCCCGCTGCCCCGCATCGTCAACGTCAACGACTATCTCGACTACATTACCAACCGCATCGTTCCGGATTTCAGCCATGAGGTCAGGACGGCGCTTGAGGGCCTTTGGTCGTCTTCCTCCGTCGCCGGGTCGGCGAAGTCGCTTCAGCAGATCGCAACTTCGTGTCAGGCTTGCGCGCTTCCCGACAGTCTCGCGATCCAAAATATCGCAAACAACATGATCATGATCATGCTCCAGGATTTCATGGACTCCTGGACCTTCAATCAAAAGAACCTCATGAAGTGCTGCAAGGAATTCCTGCTTCCCGGCGGCAAGCAGATTCCGTTCTGCGCGTACAACACCATTGGCTATCGCGAGCAGGCGCGGCGGCAATTGACCGCCATGGAGCCGGAGCGGCGGCGGGCGCGGCGCGAAGGACGCCCCTATGAGCCTAGGCCGGTTGTGTTCGAGTTTGCCAGCGGAGGCCCCAGGTGAGCGACGAACCGACGGCGCACGGCAGTTCGGAGACCCCGGCGCGGGAGCTCTCACCTTCCCGAGATCAAGCAATGCTGTGCCGCTGCGTACGACAGCGACATCACGAAGTTGTTGGTAGGCGACTCGTTTCATCCGGGCGGTATCAGGCTTACGGAGCGGCTCGGTCGGCTGTTGGCGTTGAATCCTCGGACCCGCATCCTGGACGTCGCGGCAGGCACGGGAACAAGCGGGATTTTCCTGGCCAAGCGGTTCGGCTGTGAGGTGGTCGGCATCGACTTCAGCCGGAAGAACGTGGAAGAAGCCAATCGCACGGCGCTGGACATGGGTTTGGCCGAAAGAGCGTCGTTTCAGTGGGCCGACGCGGAGCGACTGCCGTTTGCCGACAGCTCGTTCGATGCAATCATCTGCGAGTGCTCCTTCTGCCTCGTCCCGGACAAGCAGCTTGCCGCCAACGAGTTCGCGCGGGTACTCGCAGGTGGCGGCCAGGTCGGATTGAGCGATTTGACGCGAACGGAACCGTTGCCTCGGGATCTCGATGACCTGTTTTCCTGGATCGCGTGCATCGCTGATGCGCAACCGCTTAACGCCTATATCGCACGTCTCTGCGCCGCCAATCTGGCGGTACGGATCGTCGAAGAACACAACCAAGTGCTCGCCGAATTTGTGAATGGGATACGCACGCGGCTGCTCGCCGCCGAGGTCGCGACCGGACTACAGAAGCTTGTACTGCCAGGCTTCGATTTTGAGGCTGCCAAGAAACTCGCCAGACATGCTCAGGAAGCGATTGCTCAGGGCAAACTTGGCTACGCCATCGTCACGGCAATCAAGCCAGCGTAGCGAGAATGGTTGCAAAAAGGCGCAGCAGACGACAAGTCCAGCGAGCGTCGCGGCGAACGGCGTCAGCGTCGTGATGTCCTGCTGCAATGCCGCAAGGTCAATCATGCATGTTCTCAAGCAATTTTCCGACGCTAAGGATCGCGGCGATATTGTTCTTAATTGGGAAGCCGGGCAAACCTCGGCACCCGACAAGAGGACCATCGCGGGTGGCCGCGATATCGGAAACGTGGTCGTGCGGCCCACGGCCGATAAAGATGTGCACTATTGCTTCGCCTCGTCCTATGATGCGGCAGCACGCCGGGCCGGCGGTTCGTATCCGCCGGGACCGAAGATCGCGTTCACCGGCGGGCTCGAGTCGACGATCACCGCCTGATCTGGGCCGGCTCGACAAGGGTCCACGTCAAGCTAACGCGGGCTATGTTGCGGCGAGCCCCAGCTCCATCCGTCTCTTCTTCGACAAGCCCTGTGCGACGATGGAATGGGATTGGCGGATGTAGTCCTGCAACGCCCCATCGGACAGCCCCGGCTTTGCGAAATGCTGGATCCATTTCATCCCGCGCGACGCAAGATAAGGCGCGGGACGCAAGCCGGGTTGCTCCTTCAGCATTTCGTATGCGATGTCGCCGACCTTGAAGGTGAAGCTCGGCTCGTCATCCTGCCAGCCGCCGATCGCAAACACCTTGCCGCCGACTTTCCAGACATGCGATCCGCCCCACTGCACGACATAAGTGGTGGCAGGCAGGCCACGGCAGAATTCGTTGAATTCCTCGTAGGTCATATTCCTTCGTTCGTCCTCTCTGAACCGGGGCGGTTCTGCGGATGCCCACGGAGGCTGTAGCGTCCGGTGGGGACCCATGACCCGTCCCGTCGCCACCCGTCTTTGGCTAGTTTATCAGCGGCGCCGGTGGTGGCGGAAGGCGCCACCCTCACATCTTTTGTCACGGAGGTCACCGCCATGCTTGTCGTCGGGCTCATCCTCAGCCTGTTCGGAATCGGCCTGTTCTGCTGGCTGATCTTCACTCTTGCTGTCCACGCCTTGCCCTTCTTCGTCGGACTGACGGCGGGCATGGCCGCGTTTCATGGCGGCGCCTGTGGATGCCGTACGCGAAGATCTCTTGCGTGCCATGGCGGCGAGTCACCCCACGGGAGTTCGTCAACCAGTTTGTCGTTGCAACCTTCCTCACCGTGCTGATTTGGTGCCTCCAGCGAAAGCCGTACCAATTGACGCTATGTTCCGGCGCCTGGCGATTAGCGGCATCGGATCGTTGGAAAAAGTGACGAGCGCGGTGGGGATTGCCGGACGCGAGCAGGCCGCGAACAACGAATGCGTTCGGAAGAGGGCCTTCCGCGCCTCGATGCGGCCGCGACCTGTCAGCGGAACGGTGGGATTTACGGATGTCGGGCGAACGGTAGAAGGAACGGCGTCAGTCTGGGGGAGACCGCAGTGATGTCTTGAGCGTGGCCATGCATTTCTTTGGTTTGAAAAATTGACGCGCTTCACAACCGCGTCGTCACGGTCGGCAGCCAGTCGGGCATAGCGCGCGTCAAGATGGCCTCGGTGATCCTGTCGAGGCCGGTGAGGACAAAGGCGCCGAGACCAACGAAGGCCGCGCCCAGCAAAGGTCTGGCGGTGCGCGACATTCGCGCCAGCCAATCGCGCCGCGCAGAGATGGCTTGTCTCGAGCCGTAAGTGAGCGCGAGGATCGGCGTTACCGCACCGAGACCGAAACTGATCATGGTTGCCGCCGCGGCGCCGACATTGTCGCCTTGCGCGGCGAGTCCGATTGCTGCCCCAAGCGTCGGACCTGAGCAAGGAGACCAGATCACCCCGAGCAGGGCGCCAAGGACGAACTGGCCGCCAATTCCAGACGGCTGAATTCGGTCAAGCAGGGTTTGTCCTTTTGTCGCGACGGGCATCGCGACGGTCGCTAATCTGCCTTGAAGCGACGGGACGAGAAGGATGATTCCCAGGCCTGTCATCAGGGCCGCGATCGCGAGGCGCAACGCGGATGGATCAAGTCCGATGCTGAAGCCGGCCGATGCGATGACAGTTCCGACCCCGGCAAAAGAAGCCGATAGCCCCGCGGCCAGAGCCAAGGGTCCCAATGCATGTCGCTCGATCGCTCCGAACAAGATGATCGGCAGTATCGGCAGCACACAAGGGGACAACGTCGATAACGCGCCGGCTGCGTAGCCGAGCGCCAAATTGCCAACACCGGGCATAGTCAGAATGCCTTCGCGATCAGCGCGCGGATAAGGCTCGGGTCGGTTTCGCCGGTCGACCGCGCGACCTCCTTGCTACCTCGGAAGACGATGAGCGTGCTCTGGTACTGAACGCGAAACTGCTTCAAGACGTCTTTTGCAGTGTCAAAATCGGCTTCCAGGACGACCAAATCCGGCTTTTCTCGCTCGATCTGCTCAACGATCGGCCGTTGCTGCCTACAGGTCGGACACCAGGATGCGGTGACGTCGACGAGGATCACCTTTTCCGCGGCCTGGGCGGATTGAAACGCCTTGGCATCGAACGGCTGCCCCGCCCAAGCGACAAGCGACGACGCAAGGAGCGTCGCCGCGACCAGCAAAACCTTACAGAGTTTGGAATGCATGATCTTTCGGTCTCCGTTGCATGCCGCGAACCTCGAGGTTCTCGGAGCGGTTCGCTCGGAACACCGAAAAGGTTACCCGGTCACACAAAAACACCGGCTCGAACGAGAAGGAGCCGGCGCATCGAGACGAAAACGCCGCAGCACCTTGGACGGCGCCATGCTGCCTCACATGTTGTGGAGGAATTCGATGAGGTCGCTGGCAGCAGCCGACGACCAATCTGCGGCGCCCGGCATGTAGCCCACGACCCATCCGGAGCTTGCGATGAGATAGGTGATGGGCATCCCGTAAAGGGCGAACGGCGCGTTCCTGCTATTGGCGCTGTCCGAATATGCGACAGAGCCGTTGGGGTCCAGATAGATCGGAAGGGTTCGCAGCTCGAGGTCTTTGACGAAGCGCTCAACCGCCTGTCGGCTGCCCCCGTCCTCCGAAACGGCGACGACATGCAGGTTGGCGCGCCAAGCTGCGCCGTATTGTCGCTCAAGAATGGGTAATTCTGTCCGGCAGGCGGCGCACCACGATGCCCAAAAATTCAAAAGGATCGGCTTACCCCGAAGCGACACGAGATCGATGGTGCCACCCTCCAAACGAAACAGCCTGATCGATGGGAGCTCTAGCTGCGGCCGAAGGATCGTGAACTGATATCTGCCGGATTGGAAGCTGGGGACATCGACCGCTTGCGGTGACGCGATCGCCGTGCTTCCGAGGGACGCAAGCGTCCCAACTAGTCCCGAGAGGACGATATCCCGCCGCGTCGGGGCTTTGACGCCGGGGCGAACCGGAGCAGTGTCTGATCAGCTGCTAACCATCGGCAGGCTCGATATGCGTTCGCGTCAACCGGTTATCTCGTCAATCTGTAGCGTCGGTGAAGAGCGAGGAACGGCCGGCCGAAACGCGA
>Ga0209283_10000197_pt1 | contig 29015 bp, 28 predicted proteins | sample CZO8metaG_2_FD_188354 | JGI IMG/M metagenome (GOLD analysis project Ga0209283, IMG submission 188354) | Vadose zone soil microbial communities from the Eel River Critical Zone Observatory, Northern California, USA - CZOApr15con2H1.8 metaG... | ecosystem: Environmental > Terrestrial > Soil >...
GGAACGGTCGCGGCAATTGCTTGAGCGTCCTCCCAAGTCAGGTTCTGCTGCGCGCCGAGCCCTTGCTGGACTCCCCCCATGCCCACGCTGCCGGGAAACACAACCAGCAAGTTGCTGCCGAGGCTTTGCACCTGACGGGCGATCGCAACGCGTGCGCCTGAGCCCAGCGCCATCATTGCTACGACAGCGCCGACTCCAATAATCACACCCAGCATCGTCAGGACCGCGCGCAGCGTGTTCACCCGGAGCGCGCGCAGCGCCACCCGAATAATCGGGCCAATCATCGCACAGCTCCGATCACGCGGCGATCGGGCACCGATTCATCCCGCCGGATGTGACCGTCTCGAAAATGGATCAGGCGCTTGGCAAACCGCGCCACATCGGGCTCGTGCGTGACCAGCACGATCGTCAGCCCGCGATCATTTTGCGCCTGCAGCAGCCCCATGATTTCATCGCCGGTTTGCGTATCCAAATTTCCTGTCGGCTCGTCGGCTAAGATGACTTGGGGGTGGGTGACGAGCGCCCGCGCGATAGCGACCCGCTGCTGCTCCCCCCCGGACATCTGTGAGGGGTGGTGGTCCTGACGGTGGCTTAATCCGACCTGCGCCAGCGCCTCCACAGCCCGCGCCCGGCGGTCGGGGACCCGCGCATAGATCAGGGGGAGTTCGACATTCTCTACCGCGGACGTGCGTGGGAGCAGGTTGTAGCTTTGAAAGACGAACCCGAGCTTGCGGTTGCGGATGCGGGCGAGCTCCACATCAGAGAGGCTTCGGGTATCCTGCCCATCCAGCAGGTACGTGCCTGACGTCGGACGGTCTAGCAGCCCGAGGATATGCATGCACGTCGACTTCCCCGACCCCGAGGGACCCATGATGGCTACGAACTCCCCGGGGGCGACATCGAGCGACACGCCGCGCAACGCTGGGACTTCGACCCCGCCCATGTGGTAGGTTTTCGATACATCGCGCAAGAGCAGCAAGCTCACCGCCCGGTCCCTCCCGGTCGCTGCTGCTGACGCTGCTGGAACTGTGGCGAGAACGGCGCCCGACCGCCCGGTGGGGCTGTCTGCTGTCGCACATACCCCAAGAAGACAACCTCGCCCTCGGTCAGCCCGTTTGTAATCTCGACTTGCCGCCCATCAGATACCCCGGTCTGCACCGCACGTGTTTGCAACGTACCGCCCGGCCCCACCACCGTGACGCTGGCCGAGTTCCCGACCTTGACGGCTTCTTGCGGCACGACCAACACATTGGCCGCTCGCGCGCGCACGAACTCCGCGTTGACCGTCATGCCCAAGCGCATCGCGGGCGGAGGCGCGAGCAGCGTGACGGTCACCGCGAACTGCGTGACGTTTTGAACGACTTGGGCCTGGGCGGCAATCTGATCAACTCGACCGCTCACCACTACATCCGGCAACGCGTCAGCCGTCAGCCGCACCGGCATGCTGAGGCGAATTGCCGAGATATCGGTCTCATCCACGTTGACGGTCGCCAGCAGCGGGTCGATCTGCGCCAGCGTGATCACCAAGGTCCCGCCCACGCCGCTCCCCCCGATCACCGTCTGGCCGACATCCACCGACCGTTTCACGACCACGCCGCTAATCGGGGCGGAGATGCGGGTCTCGGCCAAGCGTTCATCCGCCTGGCGCTGGTTCGAGCGTGCCTGGTCGGCCTGGGCCACGGACTGCCGGAGCAATGCCTCGGATTCTGCGATCTGTTCCGGCGTGGCCCCTGTCTGCACGTCGGCGAGGTGCGCTTGGGCTGCGCGCAGCTGCGATTCTGCGACAGCCGCGTCGCGGCGCGCTTGATCGACGGCTGACTGCGGGATGTACCCGTCTTTGAAGAGTTGTTCTTGGCGGACCAGATTGCTCTTGGCCTGGGCCAGCGAGGCATCGGCTTGACGTACTGCCTCTTCAGCCTGTTGTCGCGCGTAAACCGTCGCGCCCGCCCGCAGCGCATCCAGGCGGGCACGGGCCGACGCCGCGGCCGCCTCCGCCGAACGCAACGCGGCCCGAGTGGACTCCACGGCAGCACGGGCGTCGGGGTCGTTAATCTCCACCAGCACCTCACCGGCGTTCACGGTTTGGCCTTCATCGACACGCACGCGCGTCACGGTGCCAGTGGCGCGCGACCGCACCTCCACCAGTGACGCGGGCTGCACGGTACCGGTGGCCGACACGCTGAGGACGACATTCCCGCGGGCGACCCGCGCGGTTCGCATGCGGTCCGTCGACGCGGGATCGCCTCGGAATCGCACCCACGCGAATCCGCCGCCCGCGCCCACCACAAGAATGGCAATGACCACAAGCCACGTGCGCCTCATTGGTCTCCTTCGATGACCGGCTGGCCAACAACGTACCGTAGCCGCAGCGATGCGGACTGCGCATCAAACTCGGCTTGAATGCGTGATAGAGTTGCGGACTCCGCCGCGGCGCGTGCGATTAGCACTTCCACGATCGTCCCCACCCCGGCCTGATAGCGGCCTTCGGCGGCACGCAAGGCTTCTGCGGCGGACGCTTCACTCGCTCGCCCCGCCTCCACGCGTGCCAGAGCGTCTTGCAGCGAGATCCAGGCGGTGATCGCGTCGACTTGCGCCGACTGCAGCGCCTGGGTCTGTTTGGCCTGAGCCGCTGCCAGGTTCGCGCGGGCCTCGGCCACAGTGGCCTGCGCTCGCCCACCGTCGCTGAGGTAGTAAGTGACCGTCGCACCGATCGTCCATACGACTTGTCTCGAGGGATCTTTCAACACATCCACCGACGACGCGGTGGTCACCGTGAAGAGCGGGTCCGCTCGCACTTGTGCCAGCGAGAGGGCCGCCTCCGCCCCCGCAACATCGGCCTGGGAGCGCACCACCTCGGGTCGGTGGGGGGCGCCGGCGACCACTTGGTCTCGTGACGACGGACCAGCCGGGCGCGCTGTCGGCGGCGCGACGAGGACACTCTCCGTCAGCGGGCGGCCCATCGCGGCCTGCAGTTGCGTCCGAGCCGTTTCCACTTGATTGCGCGCAGCGATGAGGTCCACTTGCGCGGCGGCCAGGGTGGCCTGAGCCTGCAAGACGTCCGCTCGCGCGGCGACTCCGGCACTCACTTGCGCGGCCGACTGCCGTACCTGCGCCTCGGCCCGCGCGACAGCCGCCTCGCGCGCTGCCACGACCGCCTGCGCCTGCAGCACCGAGAAGTACGCCTGCGCGGCGGCGAGGGCGATATCCTGGCGCGCTTGCGCGTACGTGGCGCCAAGCGACGCCACAGCGGCCTCCGCTTGCTTGACCTGGTAGTACACTTGCCGATCAATGAGGCTCATCGAGGCGGCGACCGGCACGCTATTGGTATTGGTCGCCGGCCCGCCGGAAGGAACCGTCGCGGCGTTCCCATACGATGATTGCGCGGTCAGGGTGATCTGGACGTTTTGGGCGGCCCGCGCCTGGACGAGGCGCGCCTGGGCGGCAGCCAGCGCTTGCTGCGCGGCCGCCACGGATGGATGCTGCAACAACGCGGTGCCCACAGCCCCTTGCAGCGTCACCGGGGCTTGAGCGAACGCAACGACAGGATATGTCGCCAACACGGCAACCGCTAGCGCTGCGGCGGCTCCACGGGCAGTCCTCACGCTCACACCGCCTAGTCCTTTCCTCGCGACGATAAACACCTTCGGCTCACCCACGGTGCGAGACGCCATCACGCCACCGTCCTCTCAGGCCGGTGGCCACGCCGCTCGAAGAGTAGATAGAGGACAGGGATCAAGAACAACGTCAAGAACGTCGACACTGACAGACCTCCGATGACCGCACGGGCGAGTGGTGTATTGGTCTCGCTGCCTTCGCCTAACCCCAGCGCCATCGGAGCCAGCCCGAGGATGGTCGCCAGCGCGGTCATCAGAATCGGCCGCAGCCGCCGTCGCCCTGCTTCGAGCACGGCGTCACGGGGCGTCAGTCCCTGCTGTTGCAGCCGATTCGAGTAGTCGACCAACAGGATCCCGTTGCTCACCACGATCCCCACCATGGTGATCACGCCCATGAAGGACATGATCGACAGGGTCACGTGGGTGAGGAGCAGCATCCAGATCACCCCAATCAGTCCCAGCGGCACCGTGAACATAATCACTAACGGGTCCACCAGCGACTGAAACTGCGAGGCCATGATCATGTAGACAAGCATCAGGGCCAGCGCACTGGCCAGGCCCAGGCTGCCGAACGCGCTTTGTTGCTGCTCCGTCTGCCCCGCGAGATGGTAGGTGAACCCGGACGGCCACGCGATGCGGTCGAGCCGCTGGGCGATCTCGGTCGACACCGCACCCAGCGGCCGGTCGACCACGTTCGCGGTCACATCGATCACCCGCTGCTGGTTCTTGCGGTTGATCTGCAGCGGCTCGCTGCCCAACGAGACGGTGGCCACTTCGCGCAGGAGAATCGCCGTCCGGCCCGCAGACTGTCCGCCAACTGCAACCGGATCTGCCAGCGTCAGCAGCGGCACGTTATTCAGATCTTCCGGATGCGTGCGGTACCGGTCCATCAACCGCGTCACAATCCCGTACTGCGCCCCCGTCTGAGGGTCGATCAATTGGCTCGCCGTCCCCACATTGCCCGACATGGCCATGGTAATCGCGCGCGCAACGTCTGTCGTTGAGAGCTTGAGCAGGGCCGCCTTCTGGGTGTCGACCTGCACGGTGAATGCGGGATACTGCCCGCGGGGGACGACGCGCACGTCAGCGGTCCCCGGCGTCTGGGCCACGGCGGCTGCGACCTGGGTGGCGAGCGGCTGGGCAAGGGTCTGATCGTAGCCCAGGACCTGCACGTCGATCGGGGCCGCCGCGCCGATATTCACGATGTTGCGCTGGAGCCCACCGACTGAGACGAAGTACTGCACCCCGGGGAACTTCCCGTCTAGCGCCCGGCGGACCCGGGCGGCCAGCTCGTCCGTTGACGCCTGCCGTGCCGCCGGTGGAATCAGGCGAACGTTGACCTGCGCGTAATTGGACCCGGCGTTGCCTCCAAATGCGAATCCCCCCGCCGCCCCAGCGTTCGTGGTCATCGTGTTGATGTACTGGCGTGGGACGACCTGCTGGATAATCTGTGCGACGTTTTCCGCCGTGGCGGAGGTGACTTGGACGGCTGTGCCCTGCGGCTCTTGCACCTGGACCTCAATCTGGCTCTCGTCGGTGGCCGGGAAGAACTCGGAACCGATGAAGCGTGCAGCGGCTAGCGAGACGACGAGGAGGGCGGTGATGCTGAGGACGACCCGGCGGGGGCGCCGCAGTGCCACGTCGAGGATCCGCTGGTACCCGGTGTCCAGGCGACTCATCAGATCCTCGCTCGACCGCTCCAGGCGAGCCATGACTCGCCCCACCGCACTGCGGGGCTCGTCAGGCTCCCCATCTGGCTTGCGCGCGCGGAGGAGCCGCAGGCTCAAGACCGGATCGACGGTCATCGAGACCAGGTAGGAGGCGGACATCGCGAACACGATGGTGAGAGACATCGGCACGAAGAGCCGACGGGCGACCCCGGTCAAGAACACGACGGGGAAGAAGACGGCCACGGTCGTCGCCGTCGAGGCGAAGACTGCCGTCCCTACCTCGTGCGTCGCGTCTAAGACTGCCTGCAGCACCGAGATGCCCGGGCGCGCCAGGTGCCGGGTGATATTCTCCCGCACCACGATCGCGTCGTCGACTAAGCGGCCGATCGCCAAGGTAAGCCCGCCCAGCGTGAACACATTTAGGGTCTGGCCCGTGAAGTAGAGCAGGATCAGCGCAGTGGCTACCGACAGCGGCAGGCCGATGCCGATGATGAACAGGTTCCAAAGGTTGGGGAGAAAGACCAGGATCACGACGAAGGTCAAGAACCCTCCGATCAGCGCTTCCCTGGTGAGGCTCTGAATCGCGGCTCGGATGTAGGTGGACTGGTCGAACGCGATGCGCATCGTCACGCCCGGGGGCAACCCGGTCAGGCGCGGGAGGGCCGCACGCAGGGCGTTGACGACCCCGACGATGTTGGCGCTTGGCTGCCGCACCACGCCCATGGTGATCCCCGGCTGCCCGTTCACCTTCACGATCTGCGTCTGGTCTGCGGCGGCGTCTGCCACATCGGCAATGTCGGCAATGTGCACGGCGACCCCATTCTTTGACGTCAACACGACTTGCCGGATGGCCGTCACGTCTCGCAGCAGCGTCGGCACCTTCAACTGGAAGTCGATCTGCGAGTTCCGAAGGCTCCCGGACGGAAGGAGCGCATTGTAACGCCGCACCGCGTTGTCCACGTCCGGCAAGCTCAACCCAACTGCAGCGAGCCGCTGCGGGTCGACGTTGATGTTGAACTGGCGCACCAAGCCTCCGTTCACAAAGGCCGTCGAGACACCGGGCAGCCGCTCCAACTGGGGCTCGATCGTATCCGTGGCAAGCTGGTACAGTTGCCGCGCATCCAGGCCCGGGGCGGACACCACGACCTGGGCCACGGGAATGTTCGAGATGTCAAACTTCAGGACTGAGGGCTGGGTGACGCCGTCGGGCAGGCTCCGAGCAATCCGCTGAACGTTCTGAATAATCTCGACCTCGGGGACGTTGAGGTCAGTCCCCCAGTCGAACCACACCTGGACCGTACTGGCGCCGCGCCGCGAGGTGGACAAGATCTGCTGCACCCCCGCCACCCGCGTGACCGCCTGCTCAAGGGGATAGGTTACAGCGCGCTCCACGTCTTCCGGGGAAGCTCCACTATAGCCCGTGGCCACGGTGATGGCCGGGACGGTGATGTTCGGAAACAGATCCACCGGCAGACGGGCCAACGCAATCTGGCTCAGCACTACCGCCGCGATGCAGACCATGAGCACCAGAATCGGATTGCGGACTGCTGCGCGTGTTAGGAACATCGGCCGCTCACCGTTGCGCCGGCGCCGTTCTCACCGGGCCGCCTTCGCGGACCATTTCGGTTCCGCGAAACACAATGACCTCATCCGGACTCACGCCTCCGGTAATCTCCACCATCGAGGCGGTCGTCGCCCCGGTCATCACCGCCCGCCGGGATACCTTGCCATCTGCCACGACCCACACGAATTGCTGATCGCCCACCGTCGTGAGCGCCGACAGCGGCACCACGTATGCCCGGCGCAGGGCCCCTGTCAGGCGCACCCGCGCATACATCCCGGGCCGCACGGCGTGGTCGGCGTTCTCTAGGTCGATCTCCACCTGCACCGTCCGCGTATCCGGATCAACCCCGCCGGCAATCCGCGTCACAGCGCCGAGGAAGGTGCGGCCGGGAAAAGCATCCACACCGATCTCCGCGAGCATGCCCCGGCGGATGGCACTCATGTCCGCCTCGGTCACGTTCACGAGGACCGCGACGTTGTCGAGATCGGCAATCGAGAGAATCGGGGTGCCGCCACTGGGGGTCACGTAGGCGCCGGGATCGAGCGTCCGACTCACTACGATGCCAGACCATGGCGCCCGGATAGTGGCGCTCGCCTGGGCCAGCTTGGCGCTTTGCAACGCGGCATCAGCTCCATCGATCTCCGCTTGGGCCGCGCTCACCTGCGATTCGGCCGCATCGAGGTTGGCTCGTGTAGTCTGGAGATCGCCTGTGGCGTTGTCGACCGCCTGCTGCGAGATGAGGCCGTCTTGGAGGAGGCCCGATACCCGGGTGAAGTTTGCCTGAGCCACGGTGAGTTGGGCCTTCGCGCGACCGACAGCCGCCCGGGCGTTCAAGAGGTCAGCATCCGCCCGGCGGCGAGCAGCGATTGCGCTGAGAACCTGCGCGTCAAGTTGGGAGTGCTCCACCACGGCGACGACTTGATCGGGGAGCACGAGGTCGCCAGGCCTGACCGTCACGGTTTCCAAGTAACCAGCCACTTTCGAGACCACCGCAGTGCCGCGCAACGAGATCACAGACGCCGTCAGGGACAGCGTCAACGGGAGCTGGGTGGGCACGAGCCGGCCGACGGCAACCGTCGGACCGAGGATCTGAGTACCTCCAGACACCTGAGCACCTGTAAGCTGCAGTCTCTGTGCGGTTTGCGCCTCTCGAGAACGCACCAGGGCTGCCGCCGCTACGGCGGCGAGCAACACGATGCCCGCGGCCATCCACCAGGTTCTCCGTCGCTTCACGGACTTGAGCTCCCTCGTCCTACAGCCGCCCGAGGGCGCGGAAGCGAGTGCTCCGGGGGTCGGCGACCGCTGGCGGCAGTTCTGCGCCGCCGCGATGGACTGCCGGAGTTCTCCGCTGCGACAATCCGCGCCAGAGCGTCGTACCCGCGGTGGAGCGCTTCCAACTCATCGGTGTTCATGCGCTGCAGCCAATGCCGGAACCGCGTGCGCCATACGCCCCGCAACCGCTCGTGCAGTTGCTGGCCCTTCTTCGTGAGGCGTACCAGCATACGGCGGCGATCGGTCGGGTCCTCAGTCCGCTGGGCGAGTCCGCCCTGGACGAGGCGGTCGACCAACTGGCTGGCGGTTGGTTGGCTGATCTTCAAGACGTCGGCGATCTGAGTAATCGTGGCGGGAGTGTGGTAGGCCAGCGTGCGCAGACCCTTCACCTGAGACATCGTGAGCTCGAGGTCAATCCAGGCCGGTGCGGCGAGCGCGGAGGTCGCCTGAAAGACCGTGGATCGGGCCTTGAGGATTTCGTCGATTAGCTCGGCGCGTTGCTGCATCACGAGCACACCCGGGGGGACGGGCGCCACGTTATCAGACTGCATTGTACTTGTCAATATATTCGATCATTTCACACTATCTCCCGACCGTCGTCCGGGGAGGAGGCGGCACGCCCCCCGGCTCTCCTGGGGCCAAGGTTACCCGGAATGATGTGGTGCCATGGCGCGTTGGGCGGGGAAGGTGCATCGCCCCAGCACGCGAAGCGTGATGCACCGACCGAGAGGGATGTGAGCCGTCCATGAGCGAGCAGAGGAAGCAGTTGGAGGGGATTCACCACGTCACCGCGATCGCCGGTGATCCGCAAGAAAACGTCGATTTCTATGTCGGCATCCTGGGTCTGCGCCTGGTCAAACGCTCCGTGAACCAAGACGATCCGGGGACCTATCACCTCTTCTATGCAGACGCCGTCGGGACCCCAGGAACGGATCTGACCTTTTTCACGTGGCCCGGAGCACGCCATGGGCGAACGGGAGCGGGTCAGGCCGTAACAGTGTCGCTCGCGGTTCCTCCCGACGCGCTGTCGTACTGGACGAACCGGTTCGCCGAACACCGCATCGCCTTTGAAGGTCCTCAGCGGCGATTCGACGAGGACGTACTTGCGTTTTCGGACGTGCACGGTCTGGCCGTCGAACTCGTAGCCGCTCCTGACGCCCTGGCGCGCCGGTGGCAGTACTGGGCGGATGGACCGGTGCCTGCCGAATACGCCATCCGAGGCATCCATGGGGTCACCGTGCAAGAACGCGCGGAAACGCCGACGATGCCCTTTCTCACCGTGCCCCTCGGATTTCATTTGACGAATGAGACCAACCAGCGGAAGCGCTTTACCGTCGGCACGGGAGGATCCGGAGCACATCTGGACGTGATCGTGGACCCGACCACCCCCCGCGGGCAGGTCGCGGTCGGCACGATCCATCACGTGGCGTGGCGGACACCTGACGACGACCAGCAGCGTCACTGGTGGCAAGAGATCCAGGGGCTGGGTGTGTCCATCAGCGAGATCATCGATCGATTCTGGTTCCACTCGATCTACTTCCGCGAGCCCGGCGGTGTGCTCTTTGAGATCGCCACCGACGGGCCGGGGTTCAGCGTCGACGAAGCGACAGACGATCTCGGGACGCGGCTCGTGCTGCCCCCGTGGCTGGAGCCCCGGCGCGCACAGATTGAACGCGCGCTGCCCCCGATTGACCTCTCCCGGGCACTCCGAGAGGTGCGCACGGGAGCGCGCGCCTGACCTCGGGCTGCACGCCGCCGCACGATGGCGAGCGGCCTGCCTACCCTTTCGCGGGTGATGCCGGCAGCTGCACGATGAACCGGCTGCCCCCGGAGGGGCGATTCTCGGCGCGCACGCTGCCTCCGTGAACCTCGACCAACAGCTTCACGACCGCCAATCCCATCCCGGTTCCCCCGCTGGCCCGCGACCGGGACGGGTCGACCCGGTAGAACGGTTCGAAGATGCGGGAGAGATCCTCAGCGGGAATCCCCGGGCCGTCGTCCTCTACTTCTACTGTCACCCACCGGTCCTGGTCGACTGTCGCTCCCCTCACGATCACCGTCACCTGCCCACCGGGGGGCGTGAACCGCACGGCATTGTGCAACAGGTTCTGCACAACTTGCCGCAGCCGATCGGGATCCACGGCGGCGGTCGTCTCCCCCTCCACACGCACGCTGGTCGAGACCTTGCGCTCGTCGGTCCACACCTTCATCGCGTCCACCGACTCTTGACACAGGACCGCGAGGTCGACGGACCGCCGGCGAAGGCTCAACTGCCGGGCGTCGGCTAGGCTGAGATCGCGGAGATCAGTAATGAGTTGACTGAGCAGTGCGCTCTGGGTGTGCAAAGTGGCAATGAGATCCGGCGTTGGCGCGCGGACTCCATCTAGCATCGCTTCCAGATTCCCTTCGATGATGGCTAGCGGTGTCCGCAGCTCGTGCGCGATGGCCGCGAGCAACTCTTGACGTTGTCGTTCACTCTCCCGCAGGCGGTGGGCCATGGAGTTGAACGCACTCGCGACGTCTTCGAGCTCGCCCACTCCGCGGGGGCCGACCTCTTGCTGAAAATCACCACCGGCGACTCGTGTCACCGCGTCGTGCAGTTCCTGTAGGGGGTGTGACAGTCGCCGGGCGAGCACAAGACCAACGGCGACGGCAAGCAGTCCGGCAGTCCCGCCCGCCAACCAGAGCGATCGATTGAAGTCGGCTTGAAACAGTCGCTGCGAGAGGACAAACAGCGGGGGATTAATGGCACGAAAGAATCCCTCGCGCACCATGACAGGCTGATCAGCGAGCCACGGCACGTCCCCCCGTCGAATCCGTTCGTGGATTTCGGTAATTTCCCAGGCGTTGATCTCCCGCGCCCAAAAGGCGACCACGGCGACGGAGAGGAATGCGACGGCAACAAACGCGAGGGAGAGCTGGACGCGCAGCGACTGCGAGCGCGGCGGCGGGTTACCCATTGACGGCGGAGGCGAACTTGTATCCGGCCCCGTACGCAGTCAGGATGAACTGTGGCTCCCGCGGATTGGGTTCGACTTTCTGGCGCAGGTTCTTGACGTGCGCATCGACGGTACGCTCAAACCCTTCAAACGCATAGCCATAGATGCGGTCGATCAACTGCAGCCGCGTAAAGACCTGCCCCGGATGGCTCGCCAGGACTTCCAGCAGTCGCCACTCCGTGGGCGTCAGGTGACACGACTCTCCACCTCGTCGCGCGTCCCGCCCGCGAAAGTCAACGGTGAAGTCGCCGAGCTGAAGAACATCCCGGCCTTCATGACGATTGCGGCGGAGAACCGCCCGGACGCGGGCGACAACTTCACGGGGGCTGAACGGCTTCGTGACATAGTCATCCGCCCCAAGCTCCAGCCCGCGGATCTTGTCGTCCTCACGATCGCGCGCGGTCAGCATGATAATCGGAATGGGCATCAGCGCCCGGATCCGGCGGGATACTTCCCAGCCGTCCAGGTGGGGCAGCATCAAGTCCAAGACGACGAGGTCAGGCGAGGCGGCCTCCACCGCACGGAGGGCCGCCTCGCCATCGGCCGCGACGATCACACGATGACCATCCCGCTCCAGGTACGACTGCAGCAAGCTGGCGATCTCTTGCTCATCATCAACAACGAGCACTGTGGTCACGCGCACTCCCTTTCCCGCTATCCTGCGTGTCCATTGCGCCATGGAAACGGCCCGAGGGGCCGTTGGTGGCACTACGGCCGCACTCCGAGCGTCAGCGTGACCTCGACGCGATTCGCATCCCGTCGCACCCCGAGGCGCACGCTCTGCCCCGGCTGATGTTGACCAACCGCGGACAGCAACTCCTCCCATGTATGAATCGCAGTCCCCGCAAAGTCCACGACCGTATCGCCCGGACGTAACCCGGCCGCCGCGGCAGGGCTGTCGGGGATCACCTGCCGAATTGCGGCGCCCTGGTCGGGCGCAGTCGCCGAACGGCCCTGAGGACCTGCAATCCCGATCCATGCCCGTTCGACTTTCGCCCCTTGGCGCAGCTGCGGAAGAGCGCCCCGGATTGCATCTTGGGACACGGCCAGCCCCGCGCGACCGTTCGCGCCGTCGATGGACGCCGCCACGACCAACCCCACCACTTGGCCTCGACTATTCAGCACCGGACCTCCCGACTCACCTGGTCGCACCACCGCGCTGAACTGGATGAAAATGTCGCGGACCAGTCCCGGCAGGCTAGTGCCGGTGGCCACGACCTCCCCGGTCGTCACGACACCCGGTTGGCCCCGGGGAGCGCCGACCACAAACACGGTCTCCCCCACACGAGCGGCCCCGTCTGCCAGAGAGAGTATCGGTAGCGGGGATGAGGCAGTCACACGCAGGACTGCTAAGTCACGCGTGGCGTCGTAGCCGACCACCTGTGCGTCTAGGGGGCCCATTGAGGGCAGGGCCACTTGGACCTGCTGCGCGTGGCGGACCACATGCGCCGCGGTCAACAGCCACCCCTGCGGATCAATTACGAATGCGGTCCCCGTGACTTGTCGCGGCCCCGATGAGCCGCGCACCACGGCCACGGCCGGGGCGGCTTGTTGGAGAATGGCTTGGGAATCCACGGCCGGGGCTGCAGCGGCCTGGGGGGAGACCGCCGCCGCACCAACGGCGAGCAGCAAGACCATCGGTGCGAGCAGCCCCGACCGGGAGACTCGATTTCGAATCATTGCGAACACGTCCATCATCTATTCATCTCCTTAGAATCAACTAAACACGATCTTGAGCATGCGATCATCATGCGGACGGGGCGTTCCCCGTCCGTCGGTGTTGTTAGTGAGCAGATACAATGTTCCGTCTGGCCCCTCAAAGACGTCCCGGAGTCGACCTAGATCATCGCGGAAGTACACTTCCTGACTGCGCACCTGCGTGAACCCTGCCCCAGTCAGCAGCAGTCGGCGTAACGACGCCCCGCGCAGTTCGGCGACAAGCACGCTACCTTGCCACGGCCCCCGGGATGGCACGAGGATCCCTGAGGGGGCCCAGGTGTCGCTGACTCCGCTGTCGGCTATCGGATCGACGAATCTCGGGTCCCCGGCCCGTCCGGCCACGACCGGCCAGCCGTAATTGTTACCCGCCTTGATGACGTTCACTTTGTCGCGGCAGCACAGCCCAAACTCGCCCGTCGGCCCGTGCTCTGACGCGTACATCGTCGTCGCCTGCGGGTGCCAGGTCAGCCCCTGCGCATTGCGGTGACCGAATGAGAACACTGGGGAGCCCGCAAAGGGATTATCCGCAGGGATCGTGCCATCGGGGTTAATCCGCAGGATCTTTCCTCCCAAGGCCGCGCGATCCTGAGCCTGCGAAGGTTGCCGGGCATCGCCCGTGGTGACGTAGAGTTTTCCGTCCGGTCCGAACTTGATCCGGCCTCCATCGTGAACGACTGCGCCGGGAATCTGATCGAGAATCACGCGGTCGATTTCTCCTCGCCCATTCTGATCGATCAACCGTGTGACGCGGTTCCACAAGCGACCGTCCGCCTGATAGGTGTAGTAGACATACACGAACTTGCTGCGGGTAAAATCAGGCGCGAGCGCCAGCCCCAGCAGACCTCCCTCCCCGACATGCGCGACGGGAATCGTTGCCCAGGGCTGGGGATCCAGTTTGTCGTTGCGGATGATGCGGATGCGCCCCGGCCGCTCCGTCAGGAACAGCCGTCCGTCGCCCGCGAACTGTGCCGCCCAGGGAATCTCCAGATCGCTCACGACCGTCTGCGTCTGGACGGAGCTCTGCGCCTGTCCGCGCGACGTGGTCCAGATCAGCCCCGTCGTCGCGGCCAGCACGAGGGCAACACCGAAACCCCCAAGTTTGCGCATGCGCGTCCTCTCCAAGTAGTCAACTGCCTCGCGACGGCTCTACGGCGTTGAAGCGGGTCGCGCCGTGAAGCGAAATTCGATTCCGACCTCGTTCTGAGCGCGCAGGATGCCAAAAATATCTGGCGGAGAGAACCCGAAGTCGGTCATCAGCACTTTGGTGGTCGCCTGACCGGTGAGCTGCTGGCCGGTCAGCGTCACGGTAGCGTCGAAGGTCGTGGGCCGCGGCACATTGCGCACGCGTAGTGTGCCGGCGATGCGCAGCGGGATGGAGCGACCATCGACGTATTGCGCCGGGAGTCCCTCGATCTGCGTCGGGGTGAATTCCGCGGCCGGAAACTTCGCTGACTCCAGCCATTGCCGGCGAATGGCATTGTCTCGCCGGGCAACATTCGACTGAAACTGGCTGATGTCGATCGTAATCGGGCCGATGCGGCTAGCCCGTGGGTTGACGCGGTCGACCGTCACCGCCCCTCGGATGGCTTGGGTCGTGCCGACAGCCACGTTGAAACGATTATTATCCGCGATGAGCGTCTCCCCGACTCGATAGATGACCTGAGACTCAGTGGGGACGATAACAAACTCCTGCGCGGCAGCAGGCGGCGAGGCTGGCTGAGCGTGGGCGGCAGGCGCGTACCCACGAACCCCGCCGACGATCATCGTGGCCGCCAGGACCGCACTCAGTATCGGCCCTCGCCACCATGCACGGCCTCTCATCATCGGACCCGCTTCCCCCTGTGCATTCACCCACCTCACGTTCTCATAGTGTAGGACGCATTTGAAGAACTTGTGAAGGTCGCGCCCCAACGGCGCCCGACAGGAAACACACCTATCGTGGTCAACGATTGAGTAGAACAGTTCCATCCGGCGCGGAAGCGCTCGCGTGAGGTGACTCTAATGCGACTGGAACCCCATCGGTCGCCTGGAGATGCAGTACGATCCGAAGGCGGCGTGGCTACGGCCATATGGTGAGAAAGAAGGCGCTGGTTTTGGTTTCGGCAGCGGCCGGATGGTGGGGCCGCGGCTGCAGGGATCTCTAATCTGGGCCAACCACCCCGTCGCCGGGAAGACGGCGTGTGGTGTCCGGACTGCCATGGATTCGTCACCACCGACGATGGAGCGCAGGTCGTCTTCTCGCTCCAAGGGTACAGTATCGATGAGGCGACCGCGACCCTGCGGCGCGCAATCGTCGCGGCGATGTGGCTCCGCGCTCAGGAGGAGCGGTACCGGTGGCTGAACTATCACCTGTGCGTCGGTGAAGGAGAAATCGACGAAGAAACTGAGCTATGGTGGTTTGATATCCGCGCGATCGTGAACGAAGTGGCCGTCGCTCCACCGAAACTCGCATGGGCGAAACCGCCTTGGGCGTAAGCCCTGCCTCTATTGCGGGCACGACACCAACAGCGCGCGAGCGGTGAGTCCCCTAATCGCGGCCGGTGGCGTGGCTCAGCGGGACAGCAGGCCAGGAGGACGGAGGCGACATGAGGTTCATCATCGGTCTCATCTTGATCGCCCACGGGCTAGCGCACAGCCTGGGCTTTTTCGTCCCGTGGCGCATCGGTCCAGGCAAAAGTTCGCCCTACAATACGACGATCCTGAATGGCTTCGTCGACCTAGGCGACATCGGGATTCGCGTGATGGGCATCCTATGGCTAATCCCGGGCCTTGCCTTCGTCATGGCAGGCATCGGCGTCATGGCGGCATCGTCGTGGGGTGGAATCGTGACCCTTGACGCCGCCATGTTCTCGCTCATCCTCAGCATCATCGGATGGCCTGACTCCCGCGTCGGTGTCTTCATCAACGTGGCCATCCTTGCCTACCTCGGATTAGTGGGGCGGCTGCGGTAGGTTCTCGCATCTGCCTCGCCCGCCGGGGGCGGTAGTATATAATGTCGGAAAGACGAGCGGGTGTAGCTCAGTGGTAGAGCATCGGCTTCCCAAGCCGAGGGTCGCGGGTTCAAATCCCGTCGCCCGCTCCACCAATCCTCAGGTCTATCAAGGCGATTCGCAGTTCCCCTCAGTCGGCCCGACCTTCCACCGTGACTTATCACCGCCTGCCGGAATTCTCCCTTCCGTCCAGAATAGCGGGTTAACTCAACCAGAGTTCATCATTTCTTTGCATTTCTCTGGTTTGCTGTAAGGGTCCCCATGAAGGGAGGAGCCAGATGCAATTCTACAGGAGTGTATCTCTCGCACTGACCCGTGCCCTTGCTCTGCCTCGCGCCGCAGCATTGGCGCTGGCAGCCGTCTTAAGCGCCTCAATTGGCGTCGGCTCGCTTCATCCAACGGGTGCAACCGCTGGTTTCCCCGACCAGCTGCCGTTCATGTGCTTCAACACTGCCCACACGTTCCACCAGACGTTCGGCCCAAGCAGCTTCTTCCTCAATGCGAATCAGCAGGGGCCGACAAGCTTCCAGGAGGCTCCGCCGACCTCCAAACCCATCGTGGTCTTGCCCCTCCGCCGAGGAAACGCCGCAGGCCATCTCGTCTATTACGTCATCACCGACGCCTCCGACCAAGACGTCGCGCAGGATCTCGGCGTGAACTTCACTCCGAAGCTGGCCAATGCTAAGGGAACGTTGGCAGTCCAACACTCGTCGTCGAGTGATCCCACCTCGATCGTCGTGCCGGCCGGAGTCGACTTCACCCCAGAGCGCGTGCTAGTTCCAAGCGCGACAGGATTCCCGCCGTTGGCCGCCGCACCAGGCGCAGTCGGCAACCCAGGATACAGCCCTCTGGTACAACTGCCCACCGGGGTCGTCCTCAACGCCCCGCAAATCGGTGACGGAGCCAACACCAACGGCGGGGACAAGGCACACTGGGCAGACAAAGTCGAGAGCGTCGATGCGGTGAACGACACAGTGAGTTACGATGTGACCAACGGTTGCTATGAGGACCAGAGCGTCCATTACACTTCGTTCGACGCGTCCGATCTTGGTGCCGCTGCTATCGAGGACGTTACCTACGCGCCCGCTCTCTCTAACGTCCCTTTCATCGAATGCGGAACAAACGACATCAACGTAACCGGGCCGTTCATCAATCCCGGGTGCGCCCGCGAGAGCCTGATCGCGTTCATCAACGGCCAAACGGGCAAGGACAATATTCAGCGCCAGGGTTTGAATGCGGCAATCCTCGACCAGGAGTCGCCACTCAACATCCTGGAGGACGTGCCCAACATTGGGGGCCAGTTCAACTACAGCCCGTTGTGGGACATCCACCTGGTCCGGTGGAATGACTCTGTACCGTTAGCCAACCGGCTGCGACAGACTGACTTCGCCAGGGCGGAGGCATTGGTTCACACGCAGGCCAAGAGCATCAGGCCGGATGGCACGGCCAGCAATACCTTCCAGGGGACGGGCTTCATCGTGAACTGCCCGCTGATCGGCATCTTCGCGAACAAGTAAAGCGAAGGTGAGGATCGGGTGGGGAGCGGGACTTACTCCCGCTCCCCACCGCACCACAGGACACGCGGGTCCGCATCCGCCGGTTCACCAAGCTACTCGAAAGCGGCCACATCCTTGGTGCGGGACTCCTGTAACCAGTATTCTTCCACGTTGGTCTGCAAGTCCTCGCCGCGTAGGCCAGCAGGTATTAGACAATCTGTGCAACTTAGACGCGTGGGACTGCAATGAAAATCCCGCCTCCCAGCACCATCGTCGCCGTACAATTGCTCCGCCATCAACAAGCGCCTATGACCGCGAAATTCGTTGACTCCAGCGGATTGAAGTCCTGCGCTAGGAATCCAGACGGAAATCACTACAGGTGGGCCTTCACCATTTCTCGGCGAATTCAAATCCCGTCGCCCGCTCCACGAATCCTCAGGTCTATCGAGGCGATTCGCACATCCCGGTGGTTAGCGACTCCCTCGAAAAACGTCCTACCACCGCTTAACCACAGCTTCTGGAGTTGCTTCGGGTAGCCCAAACCCCAAACGCTGTGTGTCTCAGATAGTCTGATCACGCCACCGCTTCTTGGGAGATCCCCTGCGCGGCAGGCGTGGCAGTCTTTGATCCTACCTACGCGGATTGCGAAGCACGCACTGCCAAGCTTTGGCAATGATCGCAGATCGCCCATTGCCTTGAGAGGGGCGTCCAGCCCCGCATCGACGTATCAAGCTGTCTTGGACTGGTGATCTATTCGTAGTTTAAGATGACTAGTAGTCTAAGATGACGACAAAGAGAGTGGTCTATGCGTGGCGGACTAGAGGGGCAGGCAACGATCCCGCTCTTGTCGCAAGCTCGGTCGTCGTGCCTGACCAAGCGGCGATGAACTACTTTAATAACAATGGCGAACAATGAGCAATGCTGAGGCCGTCATCGACGCCGTCCACCTGACCAAGCACTACGGGCGGCGGCGCGGGATCGAGGATGTAGCCTTCACGGTCCAGCGGGGGGAGATATTCGGTTTTCTGGGGCCGAACGGGGCCGGTAAGACGACGACCATCCGCGCGGTGCTAGGATTGGTGCACCCGCACCACGGCCGCGTAACCATTTTCGGACACCCTGCCAGTGAGATCGATCGCAGTCGCCTCGGTTTCGTCCCGGGTGAACTGAGCCTCTATGAGCGTATGACAGGGGCGCAGCTGCTGGACTACTTGGCTGCATTGACCCGCCGTCCGCCGCTCCGCCGTGCTGCACTATTAGAACGGTTTGCGCTCAGCCGCCAAGATCTACTCCGACCGATCCGGCACTACTCGCGCGGAATGAAGCAAAAGGTGGGCGTTGTACAAGCGCTCCAGCACGACCCCGAACTCCTGGTGCTGGATGAACCCGCCGAAGGGCTGGATCCGCTGATGCAGCAGGAATTCTACGAATTGCTAGGTGAGCTCCGTGCGGAAGGGCGGACGGTATTCATCTCGTCGCACCTGCTGTGGGAGGTCGAACGGATTTGTGACCGTGTGGCTATCATTCGCGACGGTCTGCTGGTGACCACGGAACGCATCGATACGCTGCGGCAGCGTAGCGCTCGCCGTGTCGACGTGCAGTTTGCACAGGCTAACGATGCGACTGCTTTCCGACCGCCAGAGGGTGTCACGGTGGAGCGTGTGGAAGGGGTACGACTCACCCTGCGAGTGCCTGCCGAGCGAACGGCTGCTGTGCTGGACGCCCTAGCGGGCCGACAGGTCGCCGACCTCGTGTGGGAGCTACCGTCGTTGGAAGAAATCTTTCTCGCATATTACCGCAGGGATCCCGATGCGCGCTGAACTCCGGCGGAGACTGTGGTTCACCCTGCGGGCGTTGGGAATCTACTGTGCTGCCATCGTCCTGTTCGAGTATCTGCTCGTCGTTGTGTACGAGACGCTGGGGACCCAGACCCTGGGGCCGGTGCTCCAGATGCTGCCTCCAGGGATTCAGGCCCTGCTTGGGAACGAAAACGCCCGACTGCTGACGCCGGGGGGATTCCTTGCCTTCCTGTTTATGCACCCGTTTGTTCTGGTGCTGATGAGTGCATTCCCCATCGCTTTCGCATCGGGGGCCCTCGCTGGCGAAGTGGAACGTCGCACGATCGCCCTCATCCTGACACGCCCCATCAGCCGTCGCCAGGTGGCGGGCAGCGTTGCGCTGACCATGACGATCGGGGTCGCCACAATGTGCGCCGCGCTGTGGGGCGGGCTGGCCATGGTCACGAGGATCCGCGGTTTCGGACCTATCAATCTAGTCGCCTTCGGTTGGGCCGCAGCATCCGGAGCAGCCGCGTTTTGGGCGGTCGGCGGCGTGGCACTGCTCAGTTCGGCCGCCGCCAGTGAAGCCGGCCGGGCGGGCGGAGTCAGTGCGGCATTTACACTGGCGTCGTACGTCGCCGACTATGTCGCCAAGCTCTCCCCGGACTGGAGGTGGCTCAAGCGGTACTCGCTGTTTGCGTACTGGGACCCGCAGGGCGTGGTGGCGCGCGGCGGGGTGGTATGGTCGGATGTGGCCGTCCTGCTGGGTGTTGCGGCGCTGACGGTCCTCCTGGGAATTGTGGTCTTCGATCGCCGTGACGTTGCCGTCTGAAACCGATTGGCGATAGTGGCTGGGGGCTGCACGGGGCACGAGACACCCCCTCTACTAATGAAGCAGACCGGTGACTTGGAGCTGGCACACGGTAGTGAAACAACGTCGAGGCGGCTTCCCAAGCCGTTGGTCGCGGGTTCAAATCCCGTCGCCCGCTCCACGAATCCTCAGGTCTATCAAGGCGATTCGCACTCCCCTCAGTCGGTCAGGTCCCAGAAAACGCCTTACTATCGCTTAACTACCGCTTCTAGAGTCGGTTCCCGGTCACAGACCGGAACTCTCTCTCGTCGGCGAGTGGTCTGCTGAAGGCTTCCCCTCTGGGCGTCCGGGTTAGTCCGCTCGCCTTTGAGCGCTTGAGGGGTACCAAGCCTGCGGCACATGGTTCCCCGGCATGCATGAGAGTATTCAGGTCCGGCCCTCTCGACGATCTGCGCAGACGGAGGGAATAGCGGCGGACATCGACACGTTCAGTTCGGTGTGGCGGACTGGAACACGCGCGTCAAAGACGAGTTCCACGCGAAGCGGGGAAGAGGCGTCGGGACCTGGGGCGACAACCTTCTGCTCCTTACGACCCGCGGGGCGAAGACCGGACAGGTGCGCACGACGCCGCTCGTCTACCACCGTGATGGTGAGCGCTACGTAATCGCGGCGTCGAAGGGCGGCGCGCCAACACATCCCGGCTGGTACCACAACCTCGTGAAGCATCGAGAGGCCGAGATCGAGATCGGCACGGAGAAGTTCAAGGTGCGCGCGACGCCGATCCCGAAAGGACCCGAGCGCGATCGCCTCTACGAAGCGCACGGCAATGTGTATGCGGGATTCCACGACTACCCGAAGAAGACGAAACGAGTCATCCCGGTCGTCGTCCTAGAGCGGATCCCCTAGATACCCATCGTCCCCTGCAAAATTGAAGATGCCGTCGGCTCGGATCTGCGAGGTCTTACCCACGGTCTGAAGTTCCGCACGCATTCCAAACGTCGGCAAACGATGCCCGACAATAGCGAAGAAGCATCGAGCCGGTTTCCCAAGCACCGAGAGTCGCAGGTCTAATCCCGTCGCCCGCTCCACGAATCCCCAGGTCTATCAAGGCGATTTGGATATCCCCCCGGTTAGCTAGTCCCTCAGAAACAGACCAGCCTACCACCGCTTCTAGAATCGCTTCCATACCGAAGTCCGTGAGGGTGAGGAAACCAGACTGGCCTTGGTTGTGGTCGATGACGCAAGTCGACTGTCGTGAGCCAGATGACCTTCTCGTGCCGAATGCGCCGGTTGATCCGGCGCCCCAGTCGTGACGTGAAGTCAACCATCAGGTCCCTCCTCGCAGCTCTACCATTAGTCTGATTCTACTTCCCTGGATGACGAAGCACCGAGGAGGGCGGGGAAGAGGGCTCCGTGTTCGATTACGCCTATCTTGCTAGATTCGCCCGGGTTGTTCATCCTCAGCTGCGTCACCGGACTACACGGGGCGCCTTGGGGGCATTCCCTGAATAATCTGTTGGCGGACCAACCTGAGCCCCCGGGGTGATCCTAGTGCGACTCATGAAAGCGAGCGCGATCGGCTTGATGCTCCTGGCAATGATCTTCCCGCGCGCACCGATGGTCTCTGCGGCAGATGAGGCTCCAGAAATAATTGTCTTAAAATACTTGCGCGCATTGTACGTTCTGCCCGCCACGGAAATGTTCAGTGCGGCGACGTATCCGGACCAGAGCTATTGCTCTGCGTATGTGCTCTTGTCTCAGGAGTCCCGTGCCAAGGTGACGCCTCAAGACTTTGTGTCTTACGCCAGGATGACCCTGACCTCATTTGAGCAAGTCGAGATGCTCTACGCGCGGGTTAAGGATAACTCTGCCAGGGTGAACATAAGGTATTCAGTTGACACCTACACTATGTCGACAACACTCACCGTCTCCCTTGCGAAAGATGCTAGGTATGAGCGTTTCGAGCTCTATCAAACGACGAAGGACCCAGATGGGTGGCGCGTCGTCCTCGATGCGATACAGCTTCCCAGAGTTCTCCAGGCGGCGAATGCCTTCCGCTCGCTGGTCAAGAAAGATGTCCGATTTAAGCTCCCGGCGGAATCGTGTGCCCAGCCTGGGGCGACGCAGTAAGCCTCGTCACACCGGTCATAGACCGCAAGAACCACGAGCAGAAGGTACAAAACTGGGGATGGGGGTCGCACGTAGACTCCCGTCATCTACACGATTTCTCAACGGTAGGAAAAGGTCCCTAGGACTTCCCAAGTCGAGGGTCGCGGGTTCAAATCCCGTCGCCCGCTCCACGAATCCTCAGGTCTATCAAGGCGATTCGCACATCCCCCCGGTCAGTCGGTCCTTTGGAAAAGTCCCTACCACCGCTTCTAGAGTCGCTTCCGTCTATAAACAACGAGTCTCGGGGTGGGAGATTGACCCCGAGGACGAAGGTGGTCACGTCTTCCGAACGATGGCTAGAACCCGCCGCCCATAAGGCAGCTCGGCGGGTCGTTTCAGTGCCTGGTCGATCAATCCACGCACGTTCACATCGCCCGCCTCTTTCACCAGGATGCTCTGGGCGGCGAGGATGCCGTCGTAGACCGCGCGCTGGCGGGGTCTCCAGTCCGGTGGCTCCTCGTATGCTTCAACGATGAGGCCTGCGTCTCGCAACAATGGCCAGTGATCGGGGACCTGCGGCGCTTCCACGCCATTTAACTTGGGGAGATCGTAATCCCAACTCGTGAAGATGAAACGGGCTCCCGGGCGCAGGATTCGTGCCACCTCACGCATGCCGGCAGCCTTGTCTGGAACAAAAAGCAGCACGTCGACGCTCATCGCGCCGTCCATCGATGCATCCGGCAATCCCGTCGTCTGAACATCGCCGACCTGAAAGCGGGCCCGGTCGGCCAGCCCGAGTGCAACAGCCCGCTGTGCAGCCCGGTCCACGGCGACCGGAGAGAAATCAATTCCAATCATCCCCGCACCCGCCTCGCGGGCGACCCACAGCCCAAGACCACCGTCGCCGCATCCGAGATCAGCAAACGTCTGACCGGGTCCGACCCGTAGTTCACGAACAATCCGGCGTAGCTCGCTGAGCGTCACAAAACTGTTCGGCTCAGCCTCCTCTGGGTAATCCTCCCCGTAGGCTTCGCGCCAAATCAGCCGCAGCGTCTGGTTCTGCTGGCGACCAGTGTAACGGGCGTCCCATCGATCCCTTTCCGTCGAGTTTGACACACCATACCTCCGCGCGTATGTGCGCACGACTGCGATATCGCTTGGCAGAATAGTTGCAGCAAACGCAACTGCGCCATTGCTTCAGAAGATGGTCGACAGGGTCCTCTTCGTGCCAACACTTCGTCGACATCTTGGCCCAGCACAGAGCGCAGGCCTCTCCACGCCTCCATAGGCGGCATCCACGAAGTGAATGGGGTGCTTCGTTTTCTTGCGCAAGGGACTCCGGTGACAGAGGTCCGCGTGATACATCCTGAGGGGCGTAGATAACCGGACATATTGGAGTTTCAGTAAGCATTCCGCCAAGTATTCCCAAAAACCGGTAAGTGATGATGTGTTCAGAGGCGGCCTTCCTCTAAGGATTCCGTGCAGCCCCATCTCAAAATACCTACTCTCCCTTCCTAGGCGAAGACCTTGTGGGGCACGAGGCGCCAACGGTATATTGGGCCAGGCGACAATGCTGGACCAGGCAAGTTATGTTTCGTGGGGCCTGCGAAGGTGCCTTATAAGGCGCTCCTCGACCGACTTCTACTGCTGACGATCGGCGGACACCCAGCGAGCAGAGTTGCCTATACCTGGATTACCACCGAATCTCAGCATCGTGGCCATCGAGCGGTTTCCTACCAGCCAACTGCCGGGCATTATGGTGGCAATTTACGAAAAGTCCATGAGCCTAGAGGATGCCACGGCCGTAATGGCACGCATTATGAGGGTGCAGCCATGACAAGATTTCAAATCCCGTCGCCCGCTCCACCAATCCTCAGGTCTATCAAGGCGATTTGCACTTCCCCTCGGTCAGCCAATCTTTGGGAAGACAGCCTACCACCCGCCTAAGGGATAACGGGGCTTCGTTTTCTTACGCGCGGGACTCCCGTGACCTTAAGATTGAAAGTCCTCGATTCGTGGCGCTCATGCAGCCTTGGCCGGGACGAGCTCGAGTACCACGATGCCGGTCTTGAGTCGCTTGGCCTCGGTCAGTTCGAGGTTACTTTGTGAGACGCCCTCCGCGAAGAGGCGCTTTCCCTTGCCGGCGACGATCGGGTGCACCATCAAGCGGTACAGGTCGATTAGGTTCTCTCCCATCATTGCGTTGAACAGCTGGGCGCTGCCGGAGAGCAAGAGGTCCTGGCCTGGCTGCTGCTTCAGCCTGCGGATCTCCTCCCCCACGTCGCCCTTGATCAGCCTTGAGCCGGTCCACTCGACCTTGCCCAGATTCGAGGAGACCACGTACTTGGGCATGCCGTTCATCTTCTTACCGAACTCTCCTGTGTCCGGCATGGTCGGCCACGCGGCCGCGAAACCCTCATAGGTCTTGCGCCCGAGCAACAGCGCATCGCTCGCGCGCAGTTCGTCGAACTTGAACTGCGCCGCTTCCTCGTTGAAGAAAGGAAACGACCAATGGCCAGGCTCCTCGAAAATTCCGTCAAGCGTCAGGTACTCGGTTGCGACCAGCCTCATGGCGACCTCCCGTCAGAGATTCGGTGAATGGGGGTCCGGTTTGGACTGAAATCCGCAATCATATCCAACAGAATGAACGGCCTGAAACAAGATTTCAGCCTACCGGGATGGTACCGCGACAAACCAGCGGACACGGGCGGAGTCGGCGTAATTGCTACGGACGCCTGCTCAGGGCGCCCCCTGACAAGTTCACGACGAACTAGATTCAGTTCAGCCTATGTAGCCTTCAACCGTCTTCTCATCCCGGACTTTGGCGCCGGCCGGATCGAGCCCGGCCGCTTTGCGGGCTTGACGCTGGTGGAGCAGGTCCCAACACTGGTCCAGTGTTACCTGGATCTGACGAAGCTTTTCCCGATCCGCGTCGGTTGCTTCACCCAGGGACTCTTTCCGCCAGATCTCGTGTTCCTCGTTGGCCAGTTTGTTAATGTTTTGAAACACAGTTTGGTCCTTCACAATCTCCCCCCTCCAGTGAGGCTTTCTAAGATCTCACTGCGACTTCGGCCCGTAGGGCAGGATTCACCTCTTTCCCGATCAGGTCGATGCTCACGAAGAGCTTTTCACGAGGCATTGCTGCTTCCGCAAGGTCCAATTGGAAAGTGAGACGGGATATTCCGCCCAGCTCCTTGCTTTGCAGCAGGACCTTTTCTACAACCTCTTCGGGGTTTCCAACCAGAAGCGAACCTTGTTCCTTCCTATAAGTTCGAACTGGGCCCTGCCAAAGAACGGCCAGCCCCTTTCCTTTGCAAAATCGGAGAAGTACACTGTCCGCGTACAGCAACCCAATCTCCACGACACGAAGGAATCTTTATTCAAACATAACAAGATATTTCTCGGGCGTTAGCCTCTCAGGAAAGGCAGAGTGGAGAGTTCCATCTCGCCTCCTTCAGTTGTCATCACGTAGTCATGGAGGGAAGATCATGAACAGCCCATCGGCCAAAGTCCAGGATTGGGCCTTGGTCATCCTGCGCCTCGGGATCGGGACGACGTTCATCCTGCATGGCTACCCGAAACTCTTCCCGTCCGGCCCGGGAGGGTTTGTCGGCCTTCTACAAAACCTTGGGTTCCCAAGCCCGGTGTTTCTGGCCTACGTAGTGAGCATTCTAGAATTCGTCGGCGGGATCGCCATGATTCTGGGGTTGTTTGTGCGCTATATAGGCTTGCTGATGGTCTTCGAAATGGTTATGACGAGCTTTCGAGTGAAGATGCCAAGGGGCGTGAGTTTCATCTTCTCCAAAGGCACAGGGTGGGAACTCGACTTCCTCCTTCTCATCATTGCGCTCGCCTTGGTGCTCCTCGGCGCCGGGGCGATATCCATTGACGCCGCACTGACGGCAAGGCGCCAACGGGTCGCTTGAGTCGCGGCTGGCGGGGAGTCTGCATAGAGCGGCGTGCGGTGCCGGGCCTGTTCTCCTCAGCCCTCCCAAGGTTCTCTACACCGGAGGGCAGACGGTCGTGGCCGGGTCCACCCTATCTCGTCAGAGGACCAAACCCCTTGAACAGCAGCGTGTCTAATCTCTTCCAGACGGTTTGGATGCGAGCTGCAGAACTTTCCGCACCCTTTCGCTCTGTTTTCAAAATGCCTGACGCCGCACGTCGAATACCGACCACATCGTCCCCGGGCTTGGGGGACATCTGGGCCACAACCGCGTCGAGGGCCTGATCGCAGAAGTCTTCCAGGCTTGCTTGATACGCGTTCGCGTACTCCGACGCGGCGCTCACGAGTTGGCGGGACAATTCTCGCTTGTCGCTCGTGCGCAACGCACCGCCTGCGGACTCCAACCGATCGACACCTTTCTGGACGGAGGATCCCAGACCGCTAACCACCTCACAAGCGTCAATGTGGATGGCTGCTACCTCCACCGCATCGCGGCGTGCACTCAACCCGAGCACTCGGTCCTGCCACTCCCCAGTCGCGAGATCCTCCAGCCGACGTCTCGCCTCTTGGAAGTCCGCAAATGCGGCGCGATATCGCAGATCCGCCCACGCGGGACCAAGGTAGGCTGTCCAGCCTACGGCGAGGGCGAGGCTGATGACTCCAAAGATGAGGAGAGCGGTGGGTTTCCTTTTCGTCATCACAGGTCACACGCGCCGGTGTCGGGTCCGGAAGATGAACCCCTTGGCGACGTTATCGCTTCTGACGTGCCCGCGTCTTGGGTGGCAAAGACTTGGCATGTGCAAATGCTCTCTCCAACCAATTGCGCACTCGGGGTGAGGCGAGCACGGGAGGTGGCACCACGACATAGCCACGTATGGCGCGGCCCGGCATCGGCTCAAACACCCTTGCTCCGGGAATCTTCATGAACTGCGCCTGATCGTCGGCCGACAGCTGCGCGAACATGTCTTCCCGGAACACCCCCGCAAACAGGTGCCCCTGCACAAACGCGGCGGGGTAGCCAAACATCTTGCGGGTCTGGCTGCCGGGCACCCGCTCGATGAGTGCGGTAAATCGCGCTACCAGGTCGGGAGGGGCCTTCGTCCACTTCGGCATTTGCCGGGGCGAGTGTGCGGGCATTAGTCGAGGTGCTTCTCCAGGTATTCCGCTAGGGTGCGGGCAATCGCTTCCTTCCCCACCGCCACCTGCGCGACGGTGCCGTTTGGAATGATGAAGTAGCCGGTGTGCTGGCCGCCCTCGATTTCGCGCAAGTCGTTTGCAATCACTAGATCGCATCGGGCGCGCTGAAGAAAGTCAAAGCCGATCTGGCGCAGTTCATCGAGATTTTTGCCGATCTCCAGTTTGAAGCCGACCAGAAACGTATCGGGGGCCAACTCCTTCACGAGCCTGATGGCTTTGGGGGTAGGGACCAATCTGACGACCCACTCTTCCACATTGGACCCGGTCTTGAACGGACGGACCACCTCGGGCTGGAAATCCAACACGGCCATAGGGTGCAAGAGGGCGTCATATCGGTGGGGCAACTCCTGCTTGAACACCGCAATGAGATCATCCACGGTCTCGATCGGGACCAACTGTAGTTGGTTGACGCGCGGTCCCCGCAGCACCGGGGTCTGGCTGCCGCGGCCGTACACGAACGTCACATGCGCGCCCCGGCGGATGACTTCTTCCGCAATCAGCGACCCTAGCCGCCCCGTCGCCTTGTTCGTGATGTAGCGGACGGCATCCAGGGGCGTGCGCGTGGGACCGGAGGTGACGAGAACCCGCTTGCTGCGCAAGGGCATGGGCGACGCTAGGTTCCAGCGACGGGGAACTTCAGGCAGAACTCCTGCACGTCGGCCCGCAAGGCCTCCAGATGACGGTTCTCCTGAATCGCTCGGCGAAAATCGCGCAGCGCGGCACTGCGCGATTGCTGGTCCGGGGGCAGCCGGTAGTCCTTAATCGCCTCGGCCACCAGGGCGATCCACGCGGCGATGCGCTGCATCTCGGGCCCCCGCATGCCGCGGGTGGTGGCGGCGGGGGTGCCCAGCCGGATGCCGGATGGGTAAAACGCGGAAGACGGTTCGCCCGGGATTGTGTTCTTGTTGACTGTGATCCCCACGCGATCGAGAGCCTCCTGCAAGAACACCCCGCGGCCTGGCCCCCATGCAGTGAGATCAATCAGCATCATATGGTTATCAGTGCCGCCGGTGACCAGGGTGAATCCGTGCTCGACCAAACTGTTGGCCAGAGTCTTCGCGTTGGCCACGATCTGGCGCCCGTAGTCTTTGAATCCCGGTTGCATCGCCTCGCCCAACGCCACCGCGATTCCTGCGGTGGTGTGGTCGTGGGGGCCCCCTTGCAAGCCTGGAAAGATGGCCCGGTCGATCTTCTCGGCGAGCTCCGGATCGCGCTGGAGGCCTTTCTCGGTGACCAGGATCATCGCCCCCCGCGGTCCGCGCAACGTCTTGTGCGTGGTGGTTGTGACGATATGCGCATACGGGACTGGACTGGTGTGGACCCCGGCGAGCACGAGACCCGCGACATGGGCGATGTCCGCGGCAAAGAACGCCCCGACGGCGTCGGCCACGGCCGCGATCTTCTCAAATGGGAGCGCGCGCACGTACGCCGTCGCCCCACACCAGATCAACTTGGGTTTGTGCTCGCGAGCGAGGCGCCCCACCTCATCCACATCGATGTACCCGTCCGGTTTGACGTGGTAGGGAACGCTGTGGTAGTAGGTGCCGGTGACGCTGACCTTCCACCCGTGCGTCAAGTGACCGCCGTCCGGGAGATTTTGCCCCATGATCGTATCGCCAGGCTGGCAGGTCGCCACGTACACGGCCAAGTTGGCCGGGCTGCCCGAGTAGGGCTGCACATTCGCATGCGGCACCCCGAAGAGGCGTTTCGCACGGTCCTGGGCGAGCCGTTCGACATCGTCGACGTTCTCGTTGCCCCCGTAGTAGCGGCGCCCAGGATAGCCTTCTGAGTATTTGTTGGTGAAGATGGATCCCATCGTCTCGAGGACGGCTTCGGACACGTAATTTTCC
>Ga0209283_10000199_pt1 | contig 28977 bp, 25 predicted proteins | sample CZO8metaG_2_FD_188354 | JGI IMG/M metagenome (GOLD analysis project Ga0209283, IMG submission 188354) | Vadose zone soil microbial communities from the Eel River Critical Zone Observatory, Northern California, USA - CZOApr15con2H1.8 metaG... | ecosystem: Environmental > Terrestrial > Soil >...
GCCTCAGATGGGCAACACGCAGGACGTCGCACTGCGCGCCTGGCTCATCGCGCACGGCATGAAGTCCACCGATAAAGGTGGGGACGTGCAAGTGATCCCGCTGGCGAATCCGGACCAGCTCACACTTTTTATGAAGAAGGAACTCGACGGGGCATGGGCTCCGGAACCTTGGGCAACGCGGCTGATTCGCGAAGGCAACGGCCGGTTGTTCCTGGACGAGCGCGAGCTTTGGCCAAATGGACAATTCGTGACTTCCCATCTCATCGTTCGCACACAATTTCTGAAAGAGCATCCGGACCTGGTTAAGGACTGGATCCGAGCCCACGTCGAAGTGACGGAGTGGATCGGCGCCCATTTACCCGAGGCCAAGAAGTTGCTGAACATGCAGATCAAGAAAGAAACCGGGAAACCATTGGCGGATGCGCTTCTGGACGACGCTTTCGGGCGGATGCAGGTGACATACGATCCGCTGCGGTCGTCGCTGATGACGGCGGCGAAGTCAGCATTTGACGCCGGCTTCCTGGGCCGCCAGATGCCGGATCTGTCCAGCCTCTACGATCTCTCGCTGCTGAATCAGGTTCTTGCGGAAAAGGGAAAGAAGGCCATTCAATGAGCACGAATCCTCAGAACGCGTATCCGATTCCATCCGATCACCGGGGAGTCGGGCGCGCCGGCGGATTGCGGGGTAAACCGGCGGCTTCGGTGACCGTACTTCCGCTACGGCCGGAAGTGGCGAACGTTGTTCCCAAGGTTTCATTGGACGGCATTTCGCTGAGTTACAAGACCAACTCCAAGGGACATTTGGTCGCGCTCGATAACATCAGCCTGCAAGTGAAGCCGGGAGAGTTTGTGTGTGTCGTCGGGCCGTCGGGATGTGGCAAGTCCACCCTGCTGCACCTGATTGCCGGCCTGCACCAGCAGAGTTCAGGCCAGGTGTTCGTGGATGGCAAGCCCGTCAGCGGGCCCGGGACAGATCGCATCCTGATCTTTCAGGAACTGGGGTTGTTCCCTTGGCTGAAGGTGGGAGAAAACGTTGAGTTCGGCATGAAGATGAAGAACGTCTCGAAAGCCGAGCGCGAAGAAAAGGTTCAGTACTACCTGCGGCTCGTGCATCTTTCGAAATTCCGCGACAGCTACACCCATCAGCTTTCGGGCGGCATGAGGCAGAGAGTTGCTCTGGCCCGCGCCCTTGCGACGGAACCGGATGTCCTGCTGATGGACGAACCGTTCGCCGCGCTCGATGCCCAGACTCGCGACCTGCTGCACGACGAGTTGGAGCGCATCTGGGCGGAAACTGGCCGCACCATCATTTTCGTTACTCACAACGTGCGCGAAGCGGTGCGTCTGGGAGATCGTGTGGTGCTGATGACCTTCCGTCCGGGCCGGGTCAAGCAGGAGTTTCCGATCGCTCTGCCCCGTCCACGCCACATTGAAGAGACCGACGTGGCACGCACGGCGCGCGAGATTTTGGATTGTCTGCGCGAAGAGATCAACAAGTCCCTGGAAGTGGAGTACGCCGATGAAAAAGTTAAGTAGACAAATTCTCTTTTACAGCGCACTGATCGGGATCTGGGCCCTGCTGGCGAAGTTGCACATCTGGCCACCCTACCTGTTCCCGCCCCCGTGGGGTGTCGCCGAAGCGTTGTGGGCCGGGTTTCAGGATCACAGCTTCTGGATTGGAATCGGTGTCACCATGAAGCGCATGTTGGTTGGCTACAGCCTTTCGGTCGTGCTGGGGATGATCCTCGGACTGGCTGTGGGCAGCTACAAGTTTCTGGAAGACACGCTCGGTGGCTTGCTGGTAAGCCTCCAGTCGTTGCCGAGCATCTGCTGGATCCCGCTGGCGGTCCTCTGGTTCGGATTGACTGAGAAGGCCATCCTGTTCGTCGTGCTGATGGGCTCGCTGCTCTCGGTGACGATTGCCATGGAAGACGGCCGCAAGCAGATGCCGAAAATCTACGGCATGGCCGGCCGCAATCTGGGAGCGAAGGGATTTCGTCTGTTCTGGTCGGTGCTATTGCCCGCCAGCTTGCCCTTTATCGTTTCCGGTCTGAAACAGGGATTCGCTTTCGGCTGGCGCTCGCTGATCCAGGCCGAGATGATTTTCCTGAGTCTTGGCCTCGGCCAACTGCTGATGATGGGCCGCGACCTTAACGACATGAACCAGGTCATCGCCGTGATGATCCTGATTATTATCCTCGGCTTTATCATTGATGGCCTCGTCTTCCGCACTATGGAGCGCAAGCTACAGGAGCGTTGGGGACTGGTGCCAGCGTAGAAGTGCAGGTCTCAGGTCTTAGGTCTCAGGTCTCAGGAAAAACGTCCTGACCGGACTTCCTTCGATGGCGCTTGTCGCCTGGAGCTGATCGATTTTGCCTTTCCTGAAACCTGAGACCTGAGACCTGAGACACCCCTGACACCTTCTCTCTTTCCCTTTCTCGAAATTTCATTTCTAATGCTCCCGCTATGCTTCGGAAACTCGTGTGGTTGGGCCTACCGCTCTTTGCTCTGGCGCTGGTTGCCGCTGATAACTCTACCGACCGGCTGATTCAAGAAGCACTGAAACCGTCGCCTCTGGAAAACAACCTTCGCCGTCTAACCGATGAAATTGGCGGCCGCGTGCCCGGTACTCCGGCGATGCAGCACGCAGTGGACTGGGGCGTGGCTGCGTTCAAGGAGGCAGGCGCCGACAGCGTTCATACCGAGGAGTTCACGATTCAGCAATCATGGGCCGAAGGTGCAACCTCGATGAGCGCGGCGACCTATTCTGGGATGGCCTTCCCGGTCCGAGCGGTGTCGATCGCATGGGCACCCGCGCTGGCGGCTGTGAAGCATGTCCCCGTCATGGACGTGGGCCAGGGCACCGAAGCCGAGTTCGCCAAAGCGGGAGACGTTTCCGGCAAGCTCCTGCTGGTGCACACGAAAGTACTGGCGAGTTGGGCCGACCTATTCCTGGAGTACGAACAGGCACCAGGAGTAATTGCGCTGGCGGTCAAGGGAAAAGCAAAGGCCATCGCATTCATGGCGACGCGTGAGAACGACATTCTTTATCGGCACACGAATTCGGGGGCCGGCGAAATCGACAAGTTGCCGATGGTAATTGTGGCGCGCGAGGACGGAGAGCGCATTGCCCGCCTGTTGGCGTCCGCGAACCCGGTATGGGCGGATCTCGCGATTCCCAATCGGATCGGTGGTCCGATCAAATCCTGGAACGTGGTGGCGGAGATCCGCGGCAGCGAAAAGCCGGACGAGTTCGTTATCCTCGGCGCCCACCTGGATTCATGGGAACTCGGGACGGGAGCGCTCGACAATGGCTGTAACGCCGCGCTGGTAATCGACGCGCTGCGCGCGATCAAGGCCTCAGGACTGAAGCCACGCCGCTCCATGCGTTTCATTTTGTTTTCCGGAGAAGAAGAGGGATTGATCGGCTCGCGCAAGTACGCCGTCGCTCACCGCAATGAACTCGACAAAGCCGTGGGGGTGGTCGTCTTCGATGCAGGAACGGGCAAGACAACTTCGTTTTCCACTGGGGGACGTAAGGATGTGGTTTCGTCAGCCGAAGCGCTGGTCGCGCCGCTCGAGCAATTTGGTGCGGCTAAGCTGATCCCGACGGCCGAGGCGGGGACCGATCACTTCGATTTCATGCTGGAGGGCGTGCCGACGTTCGTTGCTGAACAGGACGAAGCGAACTACCTCGTGAATTATCACGCGACCTCGGACACGTACGACAAAGTAGATTTCCCGCAACTCAAGAAGCACGTGGCCGAAGCTGCGACCCTCAGCTTCGCTCTGGCGAATGCTCCCGGACGCGTCGGTCCGCGCCTGGATCGCGCGCAGATTGAACAGACGCTGCACGAGACCCACATGGATGACGAAATGAAATCGATGGGTATGTGGGACGAGTGGGCAAATGGGAAACGCGGCAGGACGAAGTAGCAAAAAAGCAGGTGTCAGGTGTTAGGCCTGAGGTCTCAGGAAGACCGGGGACCCGGTGGGGGACAAAAGACGCGGCACACCGCGTCTCTACGTGAGACCTGTCGTACTATTTTCCTGTGCTCCTCTTCTGGATTCTTTTTAACCTTTTCGTCTTAGCGATGCTGGTACTCGATCTGGGAGTGCTGAATCGCCGATCCCATCGAGTCGGTTTTCGCGAAGCTCTGATCTGGTCGGGTGTTTGGATCGCGCTGGCCGGGGCTTTTGCGGTGTTCGTTTTCTTCTGGCATGGCCGCGCCAGCATGCTGGAGTTCGTCACCGGGTACGTGGTTGAGCTCTCGCTCAGCGTCGACAACTTGTTTGTGTTCCTGGTGATCTTCCGCTACTTCAAAGTACACGATGACCATCAACACAAAGTGTTGTTCTGGGGCATTGTGGGCGCGCTCGTCATGCGGGGGCTGTTCATCCTGGCGGGCGTCACGCTGATCCGGCGCTTCGAATGGATCACGTATTTCTTCGGGGCGTTGCTGGTGTATTCGGGGATCAAGTTGCTGCGGCAAGGCGAGACGGAGATCCATCCGGAGAAGAATCCTGTGCTGCGACTGTTTCGCAAGGTGATGCCAGTCACGAAGGACTACGTCGGCGGGAAATTTCTGGTCCGCAACCCGGGCCTTTACGCGACACCGCTCTTGGTTGTGCTGATCCTCATCGAAACAACTGATGTACTGTTTGCCGTGGATTCGATTCCGGCTGTGCTGGCCATTACTCTTGATGCGTTCATCGTATACACGTCTAACATCTTCGCGATTCTCGGATTGCGCTCGATGTACTTTGCGCTGGCGGGGATGATGGATCTGTTCCACTTCCTCCACTATGGGTTGTCGGTTGTGCTGATTTTTGTCGGCGTGAAGATGATTGGCGCGCATTATTTCCACGTCCCGACGATCTGGACGCTGGCTGTCGTTGTGCTGGTGCTTGGGACTTCAATCGTGGCTTCGTTACTGCATCCAAAGAAAAAGATAGTCTAGAAGGTGTCGGCAAACTTCTTCACCACAGGGGACACAGAGGTCACAGAGGAACTCAGAGCATTTCGGAATATCGGCTCACAGTCACTGGAATGAAATCTTCTCGCCGAGCATGACAGAGTGCTTCAGGAACTTGGCGTCGTCGTGGGAAGGGTAGTCGGTGCGGTAGTGGCCTCCACGACTCTCTTCGCGGGCCAGGGCCGAGCGCGTTACCAGCAGACCAGACGTCAGAACGTTGCGAGCCTCAAAGGCGCGGCGTGTCCCCGGATGCGCGACTCGAAGTTGGAGGCTCCGCAATGTTTCGAACGCTTGGCGAAGACCCGAACCGTCGCGGACAATGCCGACTTTGTTCCACATCACGTCACGAACCTGGCTGATCAATTCCTCGATACCGGAATCCACCGGCCCGTTGGATGAGGCCGCTCGCTTCGGGTTCACACGGGGAGAACCGTGGCGGAGGTTGTCTCGCATTGCCTGACCTGCCCTCGCGCCGTACACCAATCCTTCGAGCAGTGAATTGCTCGCCAGACGATTAGCTCCATGAACGCCGGTGCCGGCAGCTTCGCCAGCTGCATAGAGTCCCGGCAAGCTGGTCTGCCCGGAGAGATCGGTGCGCACGCCGCCCATGGCATAGTGGGCCGCCGGACGGATCGGAATCACCTCGGTAGTGATGTCGATGTTGTAATCCATGCACGTGGAGTAAATACGCGGGAAGCGGTGCTGCACATGATCGGGCTTGAGGTGGGTGAGGTCGAGGTAAGCGATGGGTTCGGGACTGCGAGTGGTTTCAAGTTCGTGCACGATGGCGCGGGCGACTACATCGCGTGGAGCCAATTCGCCGAGTGCATGGTATTTGTGCATGAAGCGGTCCATCTCCATGTTTCGGAGATACGCGCCTTCCCCGCGCAAAGCCTCTGAAATCAGAAAACGCGGGGCGTTCTTCAGATAAAGCGCGGTCGGGTGGAATTGAATGAATTCCATGTCGCTGACTTCGGCTCCCGCGAGGTAAGCCATGGCGACGCCGTCCCCGGTGGCGACTTCAGGATTCGTGGTATTGCGATAGAGCTGTCCCAGACCGCCGGTGGCGAGCAAGACGGCGGAGGCAGTGATCCGCTGGAGTTGTCCCCCATCGCCAATCACCGATACTCCCACCACACGGCCGTCTTCGAGCAGCAGGTCGCTGGACATTTCAAATTCCAGGACGGAAATATTCTTTAGGGTCTTAGCTTTGGCATAGAGAGCGCGCAGGATCTCTTGACCGGTGGAATCGCCCTGCGCGTGCAATACGCGGTTGCGGCTGTGGGCGCCCTCACGCGTGAACGCGAGCTTGGTTCCATTGCGATCGAATTGTGTGCCCCATTCGATCAGTTCTTCAATGCGAGGCGGACCTTCTTCGACGAGCACGCGGACGGCTTCGACATTGCAGAGGCCGTCTCCGGCAACAAGTGTGTCCTGGAGGTGCAGGCTCACTTCGTCTTCGTCGCTGAGAGCGGCGGCAATTCCTCCCTGGGCGTAGTGCGTGGCTGAGTCCCGCACTTGGCGCTTGGCGAGCACGAGAACCCGGCCCGCGTCAGCAAGTTCAATGGCAGCCCGCAGCCCGGCGACCCCGGCGCCGACAACCAGGAAATCGCATTCGGTGGGAGTGTGCTTCGTCACCGAAAAAATGGTACCACGCAGCGAAGGGACAAGAACCTTTGAACCGCAGAGAGCGCAGAGAAATGCGCGGGAGAGTGATTCTCTTCTCTACGAACTCTGCGATCTCTGCGGTTAAGGTTCTACCTGCCGAAGGTCGAGAGCCATACGCTATGATGAAACTTCATGATTCGCATCCCCGTACGCACGCCCTCGCGGTCCTATCAGGTGCTCCTCGGCAGAGGCCTGTTGGCGCGCGCGGGAGAGCACTTGGGCAAACTCGTCGGACGTCGCCGGGTGTTTGTGATCACCGTGCCGCCGGTTCGCCGACGCTGGGGGAAAGTTCTTCTCCAGTCTCTGGCCGAGGCGGGCGTGCAGGCGGTCGCGCTGGAGATGGCTGACGGCGAGCGTTTCAAGCGCCTGGCGACGCTCGAGAAATTGGCTGAGAGTCTTGTCAAACTAGGCGCGGATCGCAGCGCCACCCTGATCGCGCTGGGTGGAGGCGTGGTCTGCGACGTTACAGGGTTTCTGGCGTCAGTCTACATGCGCGGTGTCGACGTGATCCAGATCCCGACCACTGTGTTGGCGCAAGTCGACGCGGCGATTGGCGGTAAGACCGGCGTAAACCTCCAGTCGGGGAAAAATCTGCTCGGAACATTCCATCAGCCGCGCGTAGTACTGATCGATCCCAACGTGCTTACAACCCTCCCGTCACGCGAGTACCGCGCCGGGCTTTATGAGGCGCTCAAGTGTGGAATCATTGGTAATGCCGGGTTGTTCCGGCTCTTCGAAGATCGTCGGCGCGAGATTCTGGATCGCGATCCGAGCGTGGTTGAGAAAGTGATTGCCGAATCGGTGCGTCTTAAGGCGCGGGTCGTAAGTGCGGATGAGCGCGAGGGCGGGCTGCGTCAGGTACTCAACTTCGGGCATACGATCGGGCACGCGCTCGAGGCCGAGACTCGCTATACGCAGCTCTTGCATGGAGAGGCGGTGGCGTGGGGGATGATTGCGGCAACGAAAATTGCGCTCTCCACCGGCAAGCTGGACAGCGCTACGGCGGAACGCATCAGCGATGCGATTCTCGGTTTTGGCAGGCTACCGCGCATGAAGGTGCAGACGACCGGCGTCTTGAAACGGCTGCACTCCGACAAGAAGACCCGGCAAGGAGTGGTGCACTTTGTCCTGCCGAGGCAGATCGGGAGAGTGGAAATCGTGAGCGATGTGCCCGCGGCGGCGGTGCGGTCGGCGGTGGAGGAGATTCGGAAGCTTTCATTGAAATGAGTCGGGAAATCAATAGCCGGATCGTTGGGGCATCTCCTGCGGGCGCGCGGGACACGGAGTCGGCCGGCAAGGCTGTGCGGGAGATGTTCACCTCTATCGCGCCTCGCTACGACTTGGTGAATCACGTTCTCTCGTTTAACACTGACCGGTTCTGGTGGTGGCGGGCGACACGGACGTTTGATTCCATCCTGAAACGTCCCGATGCGCGTGTACTCGACCTGTGTTGTGGCACCGGAGATATGACTCTTGCGCTGCGCCGTCGCGCCGACTCGGGGCACCCACAGATTATCGGCGCTGATTTCTCTCACGCCATGCTGCAGCGGGCAATGGTAAAGGGAAGAGGCACCCCACTGAGCTGGATCGAGGCCGACGCGCTGCGGTTGCCGTTTCCCGACAGTCATTTCGACCTGCTGACGGCGGCATTCGGGTTTCGCAATCTTGCCGACTACGACGCGGGTCTGCGCGAGATGGTGCGGGTGCTGCGTCCGGGCGGGCAGTGCGGAATTTTGGATTTTGGAGAGCCGCGCGGGTTGCTGGGGAAACTTTATCGTGTCTATTTCAAGCGCGTGCTGCCGGCGCTTGGAACGGCAATCTCCGGAGTTCAAGGCCCATACAAGTATCTGCCGGCATCAGTCGAGCGCTTTCCGCCGCCCGATGAGATGCTAGAACGCATGCGTCAGGCAGGATTCCGCGAAGCTTCGTGGAGGCCTTACACGTTTGGCGTCGCGGGACTCTACCTTGGAGTGAAGTAGAGCAAGAATCTTAACCCCAGAGGACGGGCAAAGAGAAAATCGGGGAAGAACCAAAACACGATTCGATCTTTCTCTGCGTACTCTGCGATCTCTGCGGTCAAATGTTTTTCCGGAATGAATCCGCAAAGGCATCCGCGATCGTGTAGCGGATCACCTGCTCGTAATCTGGCCCCAGGAATTTCTTCAATCGGTCGGTTTTCATGATGTACTGGCCGGTCATGTAGGGGACCGCATCCGGGGGGATGGAGGAAAGTTTCAAACGCCACAACCAACGCAGTACCTGCCGCATACCCCACTTTCCCGGGACTCGCAGCAACCTCGCCTGGGCCATGCGGATACACTGCTCGAAGGTCAAAGGGTCGCCACGTCCGGCGACATTCAGAGTTGTCAAGCGTCGCGCTTCGGGCTCACGCTGCAAGAGCCAGGTGATGAGACGCCCCATGTCGTCCACGTGGACGAATTGAATCTGGTTGTCGAGATACTCTTTCCCAAAGGGCAGCATGCAGGGCAGACGTTTGCCCTGCTGGCGCATGCGCGCCGCACGCTTGCTTTTGCCATTGGGCGTTCCCCGGAACGCTCCCATCAGATAATTCTCGACGCTGGCTCCGGCAAAAATATGGGGCCGCAGAATAAACACGCTGCAGCCCCGCAGTGCCGGGGCCCTCTGCTGCACCACCAGGTCGCTTTCTTTCTTGTGGATCGCGTAGGGCAACGTGTGAGCTTCGAGTGGAGCGTCTTCGGTAACGGCTTCAGCCGTGTCAGAACCGTATGCCGACACACTGCTGAGGAAAATGAACTGGCGAATGTGGGCGCCAGCGCTGCGGTTGGCTTCGGTAACGGCTTCCATTACACGGGCGGTACCGGCGACGTTAATCTGCCACATCCGATCCACGTCGAGAACGCCGGAGCGTTGGGGATCGATAACGAACGCCAGGTGCACAACCGACGCGGGCTGCACCTCGCGCATCAAGAGAAACAGCTCGCGAGTGGATTCTTCCTTTCCCAGGTCGAGCGGCACAAAGCGCTGAATCGGGACGGCGGGAGGCGTGACATCAATCCCCACCACCGTGTAATCGGAGAGCAAAGGCACAAGACGCTGCCCGAGATTGCCCGAAATGCCCGTCACAACGACGGTTGGTTTTGCCGTTTCCATTTAGTCGGGGTCGACTTCGCCCGCGTCAGGTTGCCCGGGCTGCGCCGGCGGCTTGGGCTTGATCCCGAAGTAGGCGTCGTTCAGCTGTGAGGTACCTTGAAATTCCTGCATGGCCTCGCGGAAGCGCTGCGTGGCGATCCAGTTCTTGATTTCCGGTTTGACGGCGTCCAGCGGCAGAGTCTGCTTGCTCACGAGTTTGTAGATGTAGTGGCCGGTGGGATCGGAGATCACCTCCGTTACCTCTCCGGGTTTCAGTTGCAAAGCGGCATGGTGCGCTGGAGGCAGAGTCGTAGGCCGAACCTTATCCATCTTGGTCGATGGCGGATTTCCTGTCAGGCCCGCCGCCAAGTAGGCTTCCTTCTCCAGCGTGTCGAAGCTTTCGCCTTTGGTAGCTCGAACCCGTAGGGCGGCAGCAGTCTTGGTCATGGCCGCTTCGCCGGCCTTTTCGCGGGCTTCGGCTTCCTTCTGTTCGGTTGCTTTATCCTTCTTGACGGCTGCGGCGACCTTGGGTGGCGTAACCTGTTTTGTGCGCGGGATGAAAATCCGTTGCAGGGTTGCTTCCTGGTAGGTGTCGATCTTGTCCTTGTAGTACTTCTCTATATCCGCGTCAGAAACTTTCTGAGATTCTTCCTGCAAGCTACTGGTCAACTGCTGGGAAAGGATCTGCATGCGCGCGAAGCCCATGTTGGCTTCGAATTTGGGCTGCTTGTCGAGCCCGCGCTTCTCCGCTTCTTTGCTCATCCCGATCAGCCGGGAGTAAGCATTAGCGAGTCGGAGCTTGATGGGGACCGCCATGTTCGGCTGCAAGGCTTCGGCGAGCTTTTCGAATTGCTCGCGCGTGACCACCGTCTCGCACGTCTCCCCTTTCTTTGCAGGATCGGTACACGCGCCCTTCACGGTGATGACAGGATCGCTGGGGCTGACTTTGGTTTCAGTCGGCTTCTCATCGGCATCTGCTTTCGGCTCCGCCTTCGGTGCGGCCGCAGGATGTGGAGTGGGTGGTGGTGGTGCCGGTTTGGCCGCTTGTCCATAAGCGAGGCCACCGAGCAAGAGACACACGAGCCACCGATTGCGCATGAAAATAGTCCTCCAGAAGGGAATTACCGCGAAGTGTCATCCTAGCATGCCGCGCCCCGGATCGGCAGTAACCAGGGGTTGGCGGTATTCGAATCGGAAGCGATAATGCGGTATGCCGGAAATGCAGGCCGCCTTCAGCCCCGAGTCGATGCGCGCGGAGAAACGCGCGGTCGCCGGGAATTCTGTTTTAGCGGCCTTCGCGATTACCGCTCTGAAAATCGTGGTGGGATTTACAACCGGCTCGCTGGGAATTCTCTCCGAGGCGGCTCACTCCGGACTGGACCTGATCGCGGCGCTGGTGACGTTTTTTTCCGTCCGTGTCTCCGACAAGCCGGCCGACGCCGATCACCAGTACGGGCACGGCAAAGTCGAGAATTTCTCGGCTTTCATCGAGACCGGCTTGCTGCTGCTGACCTGCATCTGGATCATCTCCGAGGCGGTGAAGCGGCTCTTCTTTCACAGCGTGGAAATCGAACCGAGTGCCGCAGCCTTTGTCGTGATGCTTCTTTCGATACTGGTGGATGCCTGGCGATCCCGCGCGCTGGGGCGCATTGCCACGAAGTACGACAGCCAGGCTCTGGAAGCCGATGCGCTGCACTTTTCGACCGACATTTGGTCAAGTTCCGTTGTGATACTGGGTCTAGCCCTGGTGCAGTTGGGGCGGAGCTACCACGTCACCTGGCTCAGCAAAGCCGATCCGATTGCGGCCCTATTCGTTGCCGGCGTGGTGGTCTCTGTGAGCTGGCGGCTGGCGCGGAGAACGGTTGATGCTCTGCTCGACGCCGCCCCTCCGGGTGTGCGCAACCAGATCCTGGAAAGAATTCGTAACGTCGACGGCGTGCTCGAAGTGGGCCGCGCGCGAATTCGCAGAGCCGGGAACCGCTACTTCGCCGATGTCTCAGTGGGACTCTCCCGCAACTTCACGTTCCAGCGTTCCGAGCAAATTGCGGATGAAGTGACGGCGCAGGTGCATCAGGTCCTACCCAATGCCGACGTCATGGTGCACTCGGTGCCGCGCGCCCGCCGCTCGGAAAATATATTTGACCGCGTCCGGGCCGTGGCGACGCGGAACAATCTCAACGTCCACGATGTCAGCGTGCAGGACCTGAACGGCAAGCTGCACGTAGAGCAGCATCTGGAACTCGATGAGCAGCTCAGCATGAAGCAGGCGCACGATGAGGTGACCCGTCTCGAGACCGAAATGCGCAACGACGTGCCCGAGATTTCGACCATCCTTACGCACATCGAAAGCGAGCCCGCGACCATTGAGAGGGGAGAGCAGATCGTGCAGGAACCGCGGCTCGAGCAACATTTAAAGAAAATTGTGAAAGAGTTCCCAGAAGTGATTGACGTGCATGAATTTCAATTCAAGAAGATTCGCGACCGGTTGTACGTTTCTTGCCACTGCACGCTGCCCGATGAAATGCCGCTCTCGCGCGTGCATGATGTGCAGACGGCACTCGAAATACGGTTTAAACAGGACGCACCGGAGTTGTTCCGCGTACTGATTCATCCCGAACCGATGACGGACAACCGGCGGTAGGGGTTTGCCCAAAAGGTGAAGTCGTCGAGAGAGGCGAAATGATCGAAGCTTCAGTAAATTGGTCGGACCAGGAACGATTCGTCGGGCAGGCAAGTTCGCGTCATGCCATCGTGATGGATGCTGGCAAAGAGAAGACCGCCAACAGCCCGATGGAACTCGTGCTCATCGCTCTCTGCGGCTGCACTGCTTCCGACGTTATCGGAATCCTGCGCAAGAAGCGTGAGCCGTTCACCGCCCTCGAAGTACATGCGACGGGCGAACGTGCCAGCGACTATCCATCCGTCTACACGGAGATCAAGCTGACATACCGTGTCCGCGGTCAGGTCTCAAAGAAGGCGATGGAAGACGCCGTGCATCTTTCGAGAGAAAAGTATTGTTCCGTTTCTGCGATGCTGGAGAAGACCGCAAAGATCACCTACACCATCGAGCACGCGGAGTGAAAGTTGGCCCTCATCCGTTGCGGGGTTATCTCTATATCGGTGCCGCTGCTCTGTTCTGGGGGATTGCAGCCACGCTCGGCCGCGCCGCTTTTACGGGACGGCTTCCCGGCATAGCGCTGGCCGCGATTGATCCGCTGATCCTCTCGCAAAGCCGGACGACGCTCTCACTCGTTGTTCTGCTACCGGTGCTATTGATCCGGCGAGGAGCGCTGGCGCTGCGGGTCCCGGGGCGCGATCTGGTGCGGTTCCTGCTGATCGGCGTGCTGGGAGTGGCTGCCTCCAACTTCCTCTACTACCTCGCCATGCAACGGACGAATGTCGCAACCGCGATCGTCTTACAGTACACTGCGCCGGTCTGGGTGCTGTTGTACACCGTTGTGCGCGGAGGACAACGGCCTTCGTTGCGGCGCAGCGCCGCCGTCGGACTGGCGGTTGTAGGGTGCGCGCTGGCGGTAGGTTTCGTCGGCTCGGGCGGCCTGAGTTTGGACCCAGTGGGCGTGACCGCTGCTCTGCTGGCGGCGTTTTCGTTTGCGTTCTACAACGTCGGCGGACATGGCGTGCTCGTGCGATACGACCGCTGGAAAGTGCTGCTCTGGGTGCTGGTGTCGGCCGCGACGTTCTGGATGTTTGTCAATCCTCCGTGGAAGATCGTGGCGGCCCACTACAGTCGCGAGCAGTGGGGATTCATGATGATCTTTTCGCTGGTTTCGGTGCTCGGTCCGTTCTCCTGCTACTTTGCGGGGCTGCAACATCTGGAGCCCACGCGCGCGGTTGTGGCCAGCTGCCTGGAGCCGGTGTTCAGCATCGTGATCGCCGCCATCGCGCTGGGAGAGTTGTTGCGCCCACTGCAAACGCTGGGAATTGTCGTCGTGTTAGTTGCGATCGTGCTGATCCAGTTGCCGGAGCGTGCTTCACGGGACGAGCAACTCGTCGTCGAACCGATCGAGTGAACATTTAGCTACTCGAGACTTCGCCCTTTCGTCTCCGGCAACTGCGTCGCCATCACGCTAGCCATGAAAAACGCCCCCGCGCATAGATAGAACGCCCAACTCAGTCCCTTCATTTGCCCTACCCAACCGATGGTGAGAGGCGCAAGCGAACTCATCGTTCGTGCTCCGTTGTAGGTAAAACCGAGGGCGCGGGCGCGTACGCGCGTCGGGAAGATTTCGCTGCCGATTATCCCCGAACCGGAAAAAAATCCAGTACCGAAAAACGCAACTATTGTGCCCAGTATCAACAGAACAGCCTGGGAGCGCGCCATGGCGTACCACGGCACCAGCAGCGCTGCCGCGAAGGTGTAAAGAATAAAAGAGCGGCGGCGGCCGAGATGGTCTGCAACCCAGCCGAAGCTGGCGTATCCGGGAAACATGCCGAAGAGATTGAGAACGACGAGCAGCGAGGTGGTCCCCATCACGCCAAAGCCGCGCCCACCCTGCTCGACGGGAAGCGACAGATAAGGTGGCAGCCATGTGAACAATCCCCACCAGGCGAACATTCCGAAAAAATTCAGAAGGAGCAAAGTGACTGTGCTCTTCAGAAACGGCGGATGGAAGATCTGGAGGAAGGAATCGTCGTTCGACCCGCTCGCGGCCAGTGCCGACCGAGCAGAGTCTACGGTTGCCCGTTGTCGCCCCTTCCACATCTCCGATTCGGGCACGCGGTTTTGAATCCACAACGTGATCGCGGCCGGAAGGATTCCGACAAAGAACACCGCGCGCCAGTTGGCATAGCGTAAGACGACGCCCGCAACCAACGCCGCCATCGCAAAGCCAATTGCCCACGAGCTCTGCACCAGGGCGATCGCCTTGGCTCTCAGTTCGTCGGGCCAGGTTTCGGCGACCAGGGTCGCGCCCGTATTCCACTCTCCACCCATGCCCAGGCCGAGAATGAATCGAAATATCGCTAAGCTCACGATGCCAGTGGAAAGCCCGGAAGCGAACGAACAGATTGAATAGGTCAGGATGCTAAGCATCAGCGCACGCTTGCGTCCGATGCGATCGGCGAGGAAGCCAAACAACACGCCGCCAATTCCCGAGGCCACCAATGTCAGCGTGTAAAGCAGGCCGGCGGTGGCCTTCGACATGCCGAAATCGCGCATGACGTGCGCCAGCACAAGCGCATAGAGCATGGCGTCGAAAGAATCGAGCATCCATCCGAGCGCGGCGGCGAGGAGAGTGCGGCGTTGTCCGGGAGTGGCCTGACGTAGAAGTTGAATGGGGCCAATGGCCATGCAGCGGCGATTGTACAGCAGTGATTTGTGGTCAGTGATTGGTTTGGTTTTAGAACTGCGTAGCCAGTGACGCCCACGGCTAAGGACCAACCACTAACCACGAATTTCCAGCCGCCGGAAGTACTTCTGTGCCTTGGCCACATCTCGCCCGATTTGCTCTCTTAACGCATCAATTGACGGGAACTTGATTTCGTCGCGCAGCCGATCAAGGAAATGTATTTCGACTTCCGTATCCGCCGTAACTTCGAGGGGATGGAAATTCAGCAAATGGCTTTCGACGGCGAACGAATCGGAGCCGAACGTCGGCCGATTTCCGATATTGGTGACCGAATCAAAGCACTCGCCTCCCACGCGGGTGCGGGAGATGTACACACCGTCCTTCGGCACGAGCTCTTCGTAGCGCGCCAGGTTGATGGTTGGGACGGTGTATTTCGATCCGTAGCCGCGGCCGCGGCCCGCGGTTGAAAGAATGCTGAACGGACGCGCCAGGAGGTGACGCGCCCGGCTGACGCGGCCTTCCCGGAGCAGTCGCCGGATGTGGCTGCTGGACACCGGCTCGCCGCGCAGGCGCATCTCGGGATAGTCATGCACCTCAAACCCCGTCTCCCGGCCAAGTTCACGAAGGGTCTGAATGTTGCCCGAAGCTTTGTGTCCGAAGTGAAAGTTGTAGCCCTCGTGGACTTCGCAGGCGCGCAGGCGTTTCTTCAGAATCTCGTGGGCAAACTGGTGCGGGGTCACCAGCGACAAATCGCGCGTGAAGGGAAGCAACAGGACGGCGTCGATTCCAGTCTCAGCCAGCAGCCGCAATTTTTCCGGTGTCGGGGTAAGTAGCTTCAGATTCTGGTCGGGACGCAAGATGCGAGTGGGATGCGGCTCGAAGGTCACAGCCATCGACTTGGCATTGAGGGCTTTGGCCCGCTTGACAATTTCGTTGAGCACGAAGCAGTGCGCGCGGTGCACGCCGTCGAAATTGCCGACGCTCACCAGCGTGGATCCGAAGTCGGCGGGAACGTCTTCGAGTTTGTGGAAGACCTGCATCGCCGGAGCCTCTAGATCTCAAACTCCAATTTCATTCCGTCATACGCCAGTCGGACTCCAGGAGGCAGCGAGCCATCGGTCGCTGCATGTGGCAGGTCGTGACAGATATGAGTGAAGAACGCGCGTCTGGGCTTAACTTCGTTCACGATCCGCAACGCCTGTTCCACCGTGGAGTGCGTGGGATGCGGCTTGTAACGCAGCGCATCCAGAAACAGGATATCGAGATTCCGCAACCGGTCTAGAGAGTCGGGCGGCACGTCGCTGTGGTCGGTGAGGTAGGCGGCTGTGCCGAAGCGGAAGCCTAGAATAGGCGTTTCGCCATGGATCACGGTTACCGGCTCAAAGCGCGCGCCGAACAGCTCAACCGGGCCGTCGATGGGTTTCAGCTCCACCTGCGGCAGACCTCCGAACTTGTAGTCGGCGTCGAAGATGTAGCGGAACATGTTGCGCAGGAATTCGGCTGCTCCGGGATCAGCATACAAGGGCAATCTTCCCGGCTTATGCGCAAAACTCAGCGGGCGGAGATCGTCAATTCCAAGAATGTGGTCGGCGTGGGTGTGTGTGTAGAGGACGGCATCCACCGCGGTGATCTTTTCGCGCAGCGCTTGCTCGCGAAAGTCGGGCGTAGTGTCAATCAGGACGTGATGCCCGTTGAAGCTGATCATTACCGACGGGCGGGTGCGGCGGTCGCGCGGATCGGACGAGCGGCAGACGGCGCAGTCACAGCCGATCGTGGGGACTCCCATCGAAGTGCCGCTGCCCAATACCGTCAGCGTGGCCTGCATCAACCGTTAGTTCCTGTACTGGGGCCGGGCTGGGGCGGATGCGCCAGAGCGTTCGTGACTTCGACATACGCCATCCGCAGCTCGTAGAGGGCGTTCTGGATGAAGGCCTGCTCCTTCTGCGTGAGATTGCCCTTGGTCTTTTCACCGAGCATGCCGAGCGTGTCGATCGTCTGGCGAGCGCCGATCAGATCAACATGGGGCGCTCCGCCTTGTTCCACCATCAAGCCGAGTTGCATCATGGCGGTCATGTAAAGCGAGGCCAGGAAACGCTCGAAGCTGACTTCGAGTTCTTTCGCCGAGTGCCCACTCAGTTCGACGCGCGCGTCGAGGTCGCGCGAAGATTGTTTGTAGGCATCATGCTGCGCCTGCTGCTCACCGGTGGTGGGCGGAGGAGGCACGTCGGTCGCGGGCGGGTCGGGCGCGAGCGCGTCCGCGGTAGGCGCATTGGCCGTGGCGACCTGAGTTGGTGTTTCGGCAGCCGGAGCGGAAGCTTCCTCGACGCTGTCGTTGCGGAGATCGCCCTCCGCGGTGAACAGACGGCGGTCGTTGACTTTAATTGCTGAGTCTTTCTTGCGTTCTGCCATATCTCTATCACTCTCCGTAGAGACGGGGTGTGCCGCGTCTCGAACTACTTAGGTAAGAAGACGCGGCGCGCTATGTTCTTAGCCCGGTTAAGAAACCGAATCAAGTGGACTCGGAACAGGTACCAATCGCGAGTTCCCAGAGATGAGCTCTTCCCCCGCCGCTTCGCGCCGCAAATAGCCGAGGGCTGCCATGCAGTCTCCGCTGGGCAGGGGCAAGATCGCGCTACTGGTGATTTCGCCCACTTCTTTTCCGTCCGCCTGAATCTTGCTGCCAGGTTCCGGAAGCGGACCCTCAACCACGAACGCCGTAAACTGCCGATGCACCGCGCCCCGCGAACGAATGCGTTCGACGATTTCCTGCCCCAGATAGCAACCCTTGGTGAAATTCAACGCGCGAGTCTGAGCAGTTTCCTGAGGTAGGTCGCGGTCGCGAATGTCCTGTCCGAACTGCGGAATTCCGCGCGAGATGCGGAACAGAGTCAGCGCCGCGGAGCCCGTGGGCTTCGCCCCTGCCTTGACTAATGCATCCCAGAGAGTGTTGACGTGACCCGGGCGAATCCAGACCTGCCACGACTCCTTGGCTTCTTCTCCCACCCGCAGCACGGTAACCGCAAGATGCTGCCATTCAACATCCGCGAATTGCAGATAGGCGAGTTCCGGTACTGGTATGGTCGCTCGATCGAGCACGGCGCGCGCCTCAGGACCGGTCAAGCCGATGGCAGTGATCTTGTCGCTGACATCGGCCATTTCAACATCGTCCGCAATGATGTAGTGATCGAACAACTCCCAAACCTTGTCGCGTTGCGTTCGCTCGGTATCGACCAGCACGGATTCACCGCGGTTGAAGGCATACAAGTCGCCCTGGATGCGTCCCTGCGCGTTGAGCAGGAAGGAGTAGACGCCGTGGCCGGGCGCAAGATCGCGGACATTGTTGGAAATCATTCCGTTCAACCAGCGCACGCGGTCGACGCCGGTGAGCGCAATCTTGGCGCGCCAACTGAGGTCGTACACGCCGCACCCGGAGAGCAGGGCATGGAACTCGCCGCGGACGTCGCCGAAGTCGATCGCTTGGCCTTGTGTCGAATCGTCTTGTAAGGCAGTTTTCACATGTATTACTTCGATTATAGCGGAGGATGACGACGGCTGAAGGGAACCAGTTGGGTGTCGTCTGCGAAAGATTCGGCATGCATATGTTCTCCGCGCAGATGGAAGTGTATAGGTATGTATCCGTAGTGGATTCTGATATCTTCGTGCGAGTGACCGCAAAGAAACGAATCGCAGTCATTCCCGGCGACGGCATCGGCAAAGAAGTAATCCCGCAAGCGGTACGCGTGCTCGAGGCCGTGGACGCTGAACTGACTTTCACCCAGTTCGATTGGGGCGCCGATCGCTATCTTGCCGACAAGACTACCGTGCCGCCTGACGGATTTGCGGTTCTCGCCCGCGACTTTGACGCGATCCTGGTGGGAGCGTTCGGTGATCCGCGTGTGCCCTCGAACATTCACGCCAAGGAAATCCTGCTCGGCATGAGATTCAAGATGGACTTGTACGCGAACATCCGGCCAGTGCGGCTGATGGATGCGTCGCTTTGTCCGCTCAAGGGCGTCGAGCCGAAGGACGTGGATTTCGTCGTGATCCGCGAGAACACCGAGGGCGTGTACGGTGACCTGGGCGGGGTCTTCAAGCAGGGAACACCCGACGAGATTGCGATTCAGGAAGACATCAACACTCGCAAGGGCGTGGAGCGCATCATACGGTATGCGTTTGAATATTGCGCCGCTCACAAGAAGGTGGATGGCTCGCCGCGGCGGCGAGTGCTCCTGTGCGATAAATCGAATGCCATGACTCACGCGGGCGGGCTGTGGCAGCGTGTGTTCAAGGAAGTTGGCGGGGAGTATCCGCAGATTGAAAAGCAGCACATGTACGTGGACGCGCTGTGCATGCAGATGGTGCGCGATCCGCGCGGGTTCGACGTGATCGTCACCAACAACATGTTCGGCGATATCATCACCGACCTGGCCGCGGTCTTGCAGGGTGGCTTGGGGATGGCGGCCAGTGGCAACCTGCATCCGGGGAAGACTTCGATGTTCGAGCCGGTGCATGGTTCGGCGCCGCCGATCGCGGGGAAGGATATTGCCAACCCATTGGGTGCGATCCTGACTGCCGCCATGATGCTGGCGCATCTGGGGATGACTGCTCAGGCAGAGAAGATTGAAGAAGCAGTGCTTGAGGCGGTACGGCAGAAGAAGACCACTACGGACATTGGTGGATCGCTGGGCACACGGGAGGCGGGGGAATGGGTGGTAAATCATGTATCCCGCGGATAAACTCGAAATTCTGTAGTGAAAATGAGAATCCGCAATAGCAAACGTGTTCTGTTTGCCCTACTCCTGGCGCTCCCCGTCTGGGTCCAGACCGCTCTGCAGCAGAACAGTCCTCCCCCCAGCAAGAACCTCGACGAGCTCGGGCTGCAGGTTCAGGATCTGCAGCAGTCGACGGCCCACGCGGGCGAGGGCGCCCGCGCCACACAGTCCACACAAACCACGCAGGCTCCCCAAGAAAAGATTATCTCTCCGCAAGAGGCGAAGGAGCTTTTCAAGTCCGTTGACGAGATCCTGGAATTTGCCAGCCGGGAGACGAAGCTGCCTATCAAAGAGGAAGTCAAGCGGCGGCTGGTGGAGCGCGGCGAAGTGCAGTCCTTCATCGAGAAGAACATGAAAGAAGATAAGGACGCGCAGCGGCTGGAGCGCTCGGAAATCGTCCTGAAGAAATTTGGACTGCTGCCGCGCGATTTCGATCTGAAGACGTTTCTGGTTGTGCTCCTCAAAGAGCAGGTGGCGGGATACTACGATCCCAAAACCAAAACCGTAAACCTGCTGAATTGGGTCGATGCGGAATCGCAGCGCCCGGTACTGGCGCACGAACTGACACATGCGCTGCAGGACCAGTCGTTTGGCCTGGAGAAATGGATGCAGACGGGCGAACAGTCGAACCATGCCGGCGATCCCTCACCGGATGACATCGCGACCGACGAAGTGCAAGCCGCGCGGCAGGCGGTCGTCGAAGGACAGGCAATGGTCACTCTGCTGGATTATTCGCTCGCGCCCACCGGCAAAACGTTGCTCGATGCTCCCCAGATCATGGAGGCTTTGAAGCAGGGCATGTTAGTGGGCACCGCCGACACGCCCACATTTCGCACGGCGCCCGTCTTTCTCAAAGAGACTCTGACTTTTCCGTATCGTTACGGAATCGATTTCACGGCGGCACTGCTTAGCGCCGGAGGGAAAGAGCTAGCGTTTGGCGGGGTCTTCAAGAATCCGCCGGCCACGACGCGCGAGATCATGGAGCCGCAGACTTATCTTTCGCACGAAAAGGTCGCGCCATTGAAACTACTAGATTTTGATAAGGACTTTAAGGGCTACGACCGGTTCGATATCGGCGCGATCGGCGAGTTCGATGTGGCGGTACTGGTGGAACAGTACGCGGGCGGCGACGAGGCGCGGGTGCTGTATCCGCACTGGCGCGGCGGGTATTACTTTGCGGGACGTCCGAAGGGAGATAAGTCGGCGCCGTTGGGATTGTTGTACCTGTCGCGCTGGTCGAGTCCGGCGAAGGCAGCGGAGTTCGCCGCGGTGTACGCCAAGTCTCTGGCGCAGCGTTACAAGCGGCCACGTGGATTGGGCGCGGACGGCAAAGTCACAGACGATGCGCCGCCGTTGGATTCCTGGAGAACCCTGCGGGGGCGTCACGCCTGGCTGACCGAGGAGGGGCCGGTGGTGATTGAGGTCCGCGGAGACGCGATCTTGATCAGCGAGAGTTTGGATGAGGACACTACGAAACGGGTAGCGGTGGATTTTTGGGGCGGGAAGGATTGAAGTTGTAGCGCCGCTGTCCCGGCGCTGTCGTGGGGCGTCCCGCCCCCACTGCGAGGGCAGGATGCCCTCGCGACAGCCGGCAAGATGCCGGCGCTACTCCTATGACCTCAACTCCACGCGCTTGTTATAATCACCAGTTCCGCGGTCATTCCCAAACCAATCAGGAGCGCAATTGCCACAGGCAGAGATCGGCATCATCGGCGGCAGTGGTCTGTACAGCATGCCAGGCTTCACGGACGTACGGGAAGTCCAGCAGGAGACTCCCTTCGGGGCTCCCTCCGATGCCTACATTCTCGGCACACTGGAAGGGCGCAGCGTAGCATTCCTGGCGCGCCATGCCCGCGGCCACAAACTTCTGCCGACGGAGCTGAATTTTCGCGCCAATATTTATGGATTCAAGCAGCTGGGTGTCGAGCGCATCATTTCAGTCTCGGCCGTGGGATCGCTCAAGGAAGAGCACAAGCCGCTCGATTTCGTCATCCCCGATCAGTTCTTCGATCGTACGCGTCACCGGGCGGACACTTTTTTCGGCGAAGGCCTGGTGGCGCACGTTGGCTTTGGCGATCCGGTATGTGGCGAGATGGCGCGCGTGGTCGAGAGCGCCTGCAAGAGCGTCGCTGTAAATGCCAAGCTTGGCGGAACGTACGTCTGTATGGAGGGTCCGCAGTTTTCGACCAAGGCCGAGTCAAACGTGTACCGCAGTTGGGGTGCGGACGTGATCGGCATGACCAACTTGCAGGAAGCGAAGCTGGCGCGCGAAGCGGAGATTTGTTACGTGACCGTCGCCATGGTGACCGACTACGACTGCTGGCATCCGCACCACGATTCGGTGACGGTAGACCAGATCATTTCGGTCCTGGTCAGAAATGCGGAGAACGCCGCCAAAGTTGTGAAGGCGACTGTCGCCGGCCTGCCGAGAGCCCGTTCGTGCAAGTGCGGATCGGCACTGGCACATGCCATTTTGACGGAACGAGACAAAGTTCCTGCGGCGACGAAAGAAAAGTTGAAGTTGATCGTGGGGAAGTACTTGGGGTAGTCGTTGGTCGTTGGTCGTTGGTCGTTCGCGCAGTCTTGCAAAGCATGGCGTGCTCCCCACGCTCTGGTTTGCTAACGACTAACGACCATCGACTAACGACCGCCTGGAGACTCATGAGCATTCTGGTAGTTGGCTCGGTTGCGTTTGACACCGTTGCCACGCCCTCTGGGCGTGTGGAAAACATTCTGGGAGGGGCGGCGACCTACTTTGCGCTTGCCGCCAGCTATTTCACCGAGGTGCGGGTGGTCGCGGTTGTCGGTGAGGACTTCCCCGCGCAGTATGAAGCCGTCTTGAAGAATCACGGCGTGGACACACGCGGAATCGAGCGCGCCAAGGGCAAGACATTCCGCTGGGGTGGTCAATATCTCGACAACCTGAATGAAGCCAAGACTGACTTCACGGAACTGAACGTGTTCGAAAAGTTCCAGCCGCGCATTCCGAAAGAGTACGCGGACACAAAGTTTCTTTTCCTCGCCAACATCGATCCAACTTTGCAGGCGGCGGTGCGGCTGGAGATGAACGGCGTTCGCCTGACTGGCTGCGACACCATGAATTTCTGGATCAAGGGGACTCCGAAAGAACTGGCGGAGACGCTGAAGCTGGTCAATGTTCTTCTGATCAACGATACCGAAGTCAAGATGCTGGCGGGCGAGAAGAACCTTTTGCGCGCGTCCAGGAAAGTGCTGACGATGGGGCCGCAGGCGCTGGTCGTCAAGCATGGTGAGTACGGAGCGACCATCTTCTTCCGCGAGGGCGCATTTGGCATCGGCAAGCACCCCTTCCGCGCGCCCGCGCTGCCCATCGAAGAAGTGAAAGATCCAACGGGGGCGGGCGACTCTTTTGCGGGCGGGTTCATGGGCTACATAGCCTCGCAGGGCGAGATCAATCGCGAAGTGCTCAAGCGCGCCCTTTTTTATGGGGGCGTGATGGGGTCGTTCGCCGTGGAACAATTCGGTACGGAACGACTTCAGAACCTGACGCGGGAAGAAATTGACGCCCGCTTTCAGCTCTTCCGCGAGCTGACACACCTCGAATAAGGCAATTGCAGAGGTCAGAGGTCAGATTGCAGAGGTAAAATCCTGTCGGCTGACGTGGTTTGACTTCTGGAATCTGACTTCTTACTTCTACAATCACTCCCGTGACGACTTCCACCCAACCCACCGTCCACCACGATCTCAAGCTGGTCGCGGCGGTCGCCACCGCGGTGTCGCTGATTTCCTTTCTCTACTACTTCCAGCGAGGAGAGATTCTGCTCTACGGCGACGCGGTTGCTCACATCAACATCGCGCGTCGCGTCTTCGATTCCCAGACCCCCGGTCTTTTGCAGTTGGGGACAGTGTGGCTGCCGCTGCCGCACCTGCTGATGATCCCGTTTCTGGTTTCGGACAAGATGTGGCAAAGCGGGGTGGGCGGGTCGATTCCATCGATGATCGCGTACGTGCTGGGCGTGATGGGAATCTTCCGGTTCACGCGCGGCCTGCTGGAAGACGATGATCGGACCCAGCGGTGGGCGCGTTCCGGCGCGTGGCTCGCGGCTTTAGTCTATGGGGCGAATCCCAACCTGACTTATCTCCAGACGACCGCCATGACCGAGTCGCTGTATCTGGCTCTTTTCATTTGGGCCGTGGTCTACGTTGCTGAGTTTCTTCGTTCGCTGCGATACTCCACGCCAGAGTTGATAGACAGCTCCGCCTCAGGCCGTTCGCTCTATCGATGTGCCGCGTGCCTGGCTGGCGCCGAACTGACGCGCTACGACGGATGGTTTCTTGCCACTGTGATTGGAGCGGCCGTTTTTTCCTTGCTGTTACGTCGATGGAGCGACCGCACTTTTCGGCGAGCGGCGCTGAAATTCCTGGCAGGGATCGCGGCCGCGCCTCTGTTGTGGCTTGCGTACAACGCGGCCGTCTACGGAAATCCGCTGGAGTTCGCGAACGGTCCGTACTCGGCGAAGGCGATTGAGCAACGGACGGCCCAGCCCGTATATCCAGCGCACCCGGGAGCGGGGAATGTCGTTATGGCGACCAGCTTTTTTCTCAAGTCCGGCCAGTTGAACATGGCGGTAGGGAACTGGGGCAGGATCTGGATCGTGATTGCGCTGGCCGGTTTCTTTCTGGCGATGAAAATCCCGGCGCAGCGGGCTGTTCTGCTCTTTTGGGTGCCGGTCGTCTTCTACGCTCTCTCGATTGCGTATGGCGGCGTGCCGCTGTTCCTGCCTGCCTGGTGGCCGTTTACGTGGTACAACCTGCGGTATGGATTGCAGTTGCTGCCAGTGTTTGCCGTTTCGGCGGCAGTGATTGTGTCGGCGGTGGCGGCCATCGCCGCCCCTGAAGGGGCTGTCGAGAAAAGGCCAGTTGCGCCATCGCTGAAGCGATGGCCTGATACGAATCTGCTTTGGCGCGGGACTTGGGTAGTGGTTTTGGTTTTCGTCGTCTTGAGTTACTTCTTCGTCTGGAAGGCGCAGCCTCTGTGTTTCACTGAAGCCTGGGTGAACTCGCGGAGCAAGCTGGCGCTGGAATCGTCGGTGGCGAAAGCTGTCTCAGCTCTGCCGCTTAATTCCACATACCTGATGTACGTTGGTGACCATGTCGGCGTATTCCAGCAGGCCGGAGTGCCGCTACGACAAGTCATTAATGAAGGGAATCACCGGCCGTGGAAGAAACCGGCGGACTCGGAAGGCCTGTGGGAGCAGGCGCTCTCTGACCCAGTGCGACACGTGGACTTTGTCATCGCCTATGATGATGACGCCGTCGACCAGGGCCTACAGAAAAAGGGTCTCACGCTTGTAACGGAGATCCACACATCGGGACAGCCGCACGCACGGATCTACGCGGCGCGGGCTGCCCTGAATCAATCGCGTTAACTTTCACCTCGCAAGTCAACAGAGCAAACCCGGCAGCGGTGTTAGAATCCGCTCAAAATCAGTTTCCGCCCATGCCTAGTCTCCATTCGATGATGGATCCGTTCTTCACAGAGATCGGGCGAGTGCTTTCCTCGACCATCGATCGTCTGTTGGTGGCCGCCATTCTGGGCGGGATCATCGGACTGGAGCGGCAACTGCGCCACAAACCTGCCGGGCTGCGTACGAATATGTTTATCTGTTTCGGCGCGGCGATGTTCACGGTTCTTTCGAAGCAACTGGCTGGGACGGAGGCCGACAGCGCACGGATCGCGGCGCAGATCATCCCGGGGATTGGCTTTATCGGCGCCGGCTCGATCCTGCATTCGCGAGGGTCAGTGACCGGGCTCACGACGGCGGCGACCCTGTTCGTGGTGGCGTCGGTGGGTATGGCCGTGGGCGGCGGGTTGTACATTACCGCGGTGTTTGCGACGGTCCTGATTCTGGTCGCGCTTGCCGTGCTGGGGAATCTGGAAGGCCGCTTCGCATTGAAGACAACTATCACTACGTTTGAGGTTATGGGTGCCAACGTGGAAGCGATGCTGCGCGAGGTGAATCGCGTCCTGGAAAGTGAGAAGCTCACCATGCACGACGTTCATCTCGCTCCGATGGACGGGCAGTCGCGCCTGATTTTTGGCGTCGATTGCGCGCGCGAAGAACGAAATATCCTCACCCTCCGATTGCACGAATCGAACGTGTTCGCGAGCGTAGCGACCGTCGGCACCACGGAACACGAATGAACGCGCTTTCCGGCAAGTCAATTCCTTTCACCAAAGCCTCGGCCTGCGGAAATGATTTCCTGATTATCGAGGGCGCAGCGGCAGGCGGAGACTTGGGCGCAATTAGCCGCCGCTTATGCGATCGTCACAACGGGATTGGCGCCGATGGCGTCGAGTGGCTGTTTCCGGACGCCGCCGCGGACGCAAGGGTGCAGCTCTTTAACGCCGACGGCTCCGAGGCCGAGGTCTCAGGGAATGGTACTCGTTGCGTAGCGGCCTATTTGTGTGCGCAGGAGAACAAGAAAGAGGTAATTGTTCTGACCGGTGCAGGCCAGAAAACCTGCCGCCTCACGGGGCAACAGGGCGCCACATTTGAGTTCGAAGCCGATATGGGCGAGCCGGTGGTGGCGGGGGAATTGGCGATCGAAACGATGTGGGTTCGCGCAGTTGGGACGAAAGTGTCGATGGGGAATCCGCACTTTGTGATTTTCGTAGACGGATTTCAGGAAGGCTGGCAGCGGCAAGCCGCTCTGATCGCGACACAACCGGCGTTTCCCCAAGGCACGAATGTCGAATATGTAGTGGCGCGTGGGCCTAACGAAATCGAGATCCGGCTCTTTGAGCGGGGCGTAGGCGAGACCCTGTCCTCCGGTACAGGCTCTTGCGCTGCGGCGGTGGCGGCGATTGCCAGCCGGCGGGTTTCATCTCCCGTGAAGGTCATTGCTCCCGGAGGAATACAGACAGTTCGCTGGGAAGACCGCGTTTATTTACGTGGTCCAGCGACGCTCGTCTGCCGGGGAGAGTTCTTCGTTTAAGATCGGACAGCATGGCTTCCACTCCCAGACTTTCGCGCATCAAGCCGCCAGCACTCCGCGCGGGAGATAAGGTTGGGATTGTCGCACCGGCCTCAAACATCAAGCGCGAATTACTGGAGCAAGGCGTCGCTGCGCTGCGTCGTATTGGATATGAGCCGTTTTACTTCGATTCGATCATGGAACGGGACTTGTACTTTGCTGGATCAGTGGAGCGGCGGGCCCGGGAACTGGAAGAGATGTTCGAGCGCGAGGACGTGCGAGCAATCATCTGCGCCCGTGGCGGCTACGGATCGAACTATTTGTTGAATAGGCTCGACCTGAGAAAGATCGCCGCGCATCCCAAGATTTTCGTCGGCTACAGCGACCTGACGAGTCTGTTGACGTGCTTTGCGGACTCCGCCAACTTGGTGACATTTCACGGGCCCATGGTCACCAAGGATTTCGCAACTGAAGGGGGCGTGGACCTGGCGTCATGGGCGGCTGCAATCGGCGGCGCGTTAGGTTGGGAGATCGGCCCGGATTCCGGTGCGCGAGCACTGGTGCGAGGAGACGCCGAGGGAGTCTTGTATGGCGGGTGCCTCTCGATCCTGGTGGCCTCGCTCGGCACGAAGCACGAGATTCGCACCGACGGAACGATCTTGTTCTTGGAAGACGTTGCCACAAAGCCCTTCCAGATCGATCGCATGCTGATGCAGTTGAAGATGGCCGGAAAATTAAACCGAGTGCGCGGAATTGTCTTTGGCGAAATGCTGGAGTGCCGGCAGAGCGCCGATCAGGATTACACGCTGGAAGAAGTGGTGCTGCGCGTAGTTGAGGATCTGGAGATTCCGGTAGCATTTGGGCTGAGGTCGGGACATGTCTCACGCGCCAACGTCACGCTGCCGATTGGAGTGCTGGCGCGGTTGGAGGTCGGGGGCGAGGTTAGACTGAAATTTCTGGAGTCCGCTACGGAAAAGCGATAACCACAGAGGACACAGAGGTCACCGGGAAAACGCCTGCGGCTGTGGGGTGACAGCCTAGAGTTGATCGACAACAATGAAAGCAAATGCAAAACACATCCACCTGATCGGAATCTGCGGCACCGCCATGGCGTCGCTGGCAGGAATGCTCAAACAGCGCGGATTTCGCGTCACCGGTTCCGATGCTGCGGCCTATCCACCCATGTCGACGTTTCTTGAGTCGCTGGATATTCCGCTAGCCCAGCCTTTTGCCGAGTCCAATCTGAAACCGCGGCCCGACCTAGTGGTCGTGGGGAACGCCATTTCGCGCGGAAACGTGGAACTGGAGCATGTCCTCGACGAGCGGATTCCCTTTTGCTCGCTGCCGCAGATTCTCCATGACGAATTTCTGGTGGGTAAGGAAGTGCTGGTGGTGGCGGGTACACACGGCAAGACCACAACCACCTCCATGCTGGCGTGGATGTTCGAAACGGCGGGACTGCGGCCATCGTTTCTCATCGGCGGAATCGCTGAAAACTTCGGCAGCAGTTTCGGACTGGGCGAAGGCCGCTACTTCCTGCTCGAAGGCGACGAATACGACACGGCGTTCTTCGACAAAGGCCCAAAGTTCCTGCACTACTTTCCCGATGCGGTCATCCTCACATCGGTCGAATTCGACCACGCCGATATCTACAAAGACCTGGACGCGGTGGAAACGGCGTTCAAGCGGCTCGTGAACCTGGTGCCGCGCCGGGGAAGGATTATTGGATTCGATACCGGCGAGAGCATCGAGCGCTGCTTGCAGAGGGCGCTCTGTCCGGTGGAACGCTACGGTTCGACGGGGCGCGCCACCTGGCAGATTGCGAACCTCAGGCTCGGTGTAGAACGAACCTCGTGGTCGGTGCTATGCGAGGGAAAGCCCTGGGCAGAATTCGAGTTTCCGCTAGCGGGTGAATACAACGTCTGGAACGCAACCGCGGCGGCGGCACTGGCCGCGGACAACGGAGTTCCGAGAGAAGTGATTGGGGAGGCTCTTCGATCTTTCCAAAGCGTGAAGCGCCGCTTGGAAGTCAAGGCGCAAGTCAACGGAATTATCATCATTGATGATTTCGCGCATCATCCCACCGCGATCGGGCAGACGCTCCAGGCGCTGCGCTCGCGATATCCAGCGGCACGCCTGTGGGCGGTGCTGGAGCCGCGCTCGAATACCATGAGGCGCAACGTG
>Ga0209283_10000203_pt1 | contig 28710 bp, 24 predicted proteins | sample CZO8metaG_2_FD_188354 | JGI IMG/M metagenome (GOLD analysis project Ga0209283, IMG submission 188354) | Vadose zone soil microbial communities from the Eel River Critical Zone Observatory, Northern California, USA - CZOApr15con2H1.8 metaG... | ecosystem: Environmental > Terrestrial > Soil >...
TACCTCGGGTTCGGCGCCGTGCTGATCGGCATCCTCTTCTACCTTGCGCTGGCAGCCCAGGTCACCCAGTCCTCGTACGACATCACGCGGCTGCAGGACCAGCAGCGGCAGCTCATCGCGGAGCAGGACCAGCTGCGCTACCAGGAGGTCACGCTCCACGCGCCGGCGCAGGTCCAGCAGCAGGCCGCCCAGAGTGGGATGCAGCGGGCGGCGCCCGTCGCCTACGTTCCCGCCCAGCCGGTCGCCATCGACCTGACGGCGCCCGCCGGCGCCTCGGCCACCGACGGCACGCCGTTGTGGGAGCGCTACCTCGCCGCCCTCTTCAACAAGGTCGGCGGCACCCGCGATGTTTTGGCGGCCGGTCATTAGTTGAGCACCCGGGCTCTTGGCAAAAGGGCCCCGGGACGGGTCGAGCACGTCATGGGTGCGCGCTTCCGCATCTTCGCCCTGGTGGTCGTGGCGGCGCTGCTCGCCGGCACGGTGTGGGCGCGGCTCGCCTACTGGCAGGTGCTTCGCCACGTGCAGCTCTCGGCGCAGGCCCAGGCCCAGTACCACGAGCTCGTCCAGCTGCCGGCCGTGCGCGGCGTCGTCTTCGACCGCAACATGACCCAGCTCGTCGTCAATACCACCGTGTACTCGGCGTTCGTCTCCCCCGACCAGATCGCCCCGGCCAATCGCGACCGCGTCGCGAGCGGCCTGTCGAGCGTGCTCGGCGTCGACAAGGCAGGCGTCATGGAGACGCTGGCGTCGGGAGCGAAGTTCGCGTATGTGTTGAGGAGGTTCCCCAAGGCCAAGGCCGACGAGCTGCGCGCGTTGAAGCTGCCGGGTGTCGGCCTCGAGGACGAGACGCAGCGCTCGTACCTTCCCGGGATCGCCCCGGGCACCTCGCTCGCCGCGAACCTCTTGGGCTTCGTCACGTACGACGGCCAGGGCCAGTACGGCCTCGAGGCCTACTACCAGAATGCCCTCGCGGGCACGCCCGGATACATCTCCAGCTATAGGGACCTCGCCAACCGCGAGATCGTGCTCGGCACGCACACGCACCAGGACCCGGTCAACGGGTCCGACCTCGTGCTGTCGCTGGACGCCAACGTCCAGTACCAGGCCGAGCAGGCGCTCGCGGACGGGGTCAGGAAGGCGAACGCCGAGAGCGGCAGCGTGTTGATCATGGACCCGGCGACCGGGGGCATCGTCGCCTGGGCCGACTACCCAAGCTACGACGCCAACAACTTCAACCACACCGACCCCTCGCTTTTCCGGGACAACGTGTCCAGCTATCTCTACGAGCCGGGCTCGGTGATGAAGGTGGTCACGCTGTCAGGCGCCATCAACCAGGGCGCGATAACGCCCGACACCGTGATCAACGACCCGGGCTACGTCAACATCGGCGGCTACCGGATCGCGGACTGGGACCACCGCAACCACGGCAACGTCAACTACAGGTACGTCCTGGAGCACTCACTCAACGTGGGCGCGATGAAGGCGATGCTGGCCGAGGGCCACGCCGCGTGCTACAGCTACTTGAAAGGCTTCGGCCTCACGCAGGCCAGCGGCATCGACGTCGCAGCGGAGACGTCCGTGCCCCTGCCTGCGCAGGACCAGATGAGCGACGCCCAGTACGCGACCACCGCATTCGGGCAGGGCATCGGCGTGAACATGGTCCAGATGCTGGCCGCGGTCAACGTGATCGCCAATGGAGGGCGCTACGCGCCGCCACACGTGGTCGAGCGTGTGGGCACGACCATCAACCCGCTGTTGTTGAAGCCCCAGCGCCAGGTCATCACACCGGCCACCGCGCAGCAGATGACCGTGATGATGGAGGGCGTCGTGCAGCGCGGCTCGGGCTTTACCGCGCGAGTGAAGGGATTCGAGCTCGACGAGGCGGGGAAGACCGGGACGTCGCAGATTCCCGTCAACGGTCAATACACGCTTGACGTCTGGGCGTCGTATGTCGGCTTCATGCCCGTCCAGCACCCGAAGTTCACGATGCTCGTGGTCATCCGCAAGCCGCACGTGCCCGGGAGCGATCGCGACTGGACCCTCAACGACGGTTATTTCACGGCGGCGCCGGTCTGGCAGAAGATCGCCCAGGCCATGGTCGTCGACTGGCGCATGACGCCCGACTAGGAAACCTGCGAAATCTGCGATTTCGCAGGTGGAAAAGACTCGGTTGCAAAGAATGGTTAAGCACGCATCCCGATTGGGGGACGCCCGAAATGAATTCGGGCTAGAGCTCCCCTTGGCTGAACTCAGGAACCAGTCAGCGACCCACCTCGTTTCACACTTATACGTATGAAGCTGACGCTCCTCGAGCTAGGGACCTGTGAAATCTTCGATTTCACAGGTAGGAAAACTCGATTGCAAAGCGGGCGATGCAAGCATCTACCTACTGGGGCCCCCGCCCCGTGGTGGCGGGGAGGATCCCGAATAATTCGGGCTTCCGCTCCACCTGGACAAGTTCAGAAACCCGCCGCCAATCCCTCTCGTTTCACAGTTAACGCATGCGGTTGACGCTCCTCGAGCTCCTCGCGGCGACCGGCGGCGGGGAGATCGGCGGCACGCAGGTCGGCAACACGTTCGGGACGTACCACACAGATTCGCGTGAGGTGGTGCAGGGCGGCGTGTTCTTCGCCCTGCGCGGCGGCAGCACTGACGGCCATCGATTCATCCCCGAAGCCCTCGCGCGTGGTGCCGCGGCGTTGGTGGTCGAGCGGCGGACGGAGCTGGCCCACGGCGTCGTCGAGGTGCTGGTCCGAAACAGCTGGGATGCGCTGTACGCACTGGCCAGTCACGTCCGCGAGCGCGTCGATCCACTGGTGGTCGGCGTGACCGGCAGCAACGGCAAGACCTCGACGAAGGAGATGGTCGCCGCGATCCTCGAGCGCAAGTACAGCGTCCTGCGCACGATTGGCAACCTCAACACGGAGACAGGTGTGCCGCTGACGATGCTCAGGCTCGAGCCTGAGCACACGGCGCTGGTCGTCGAGATGGGGATGCAGCGCGCGGGCGACGTCGGCCGGCTCGCGCAGCTGGCGCGGCCTTCGATCGGCATCGTCACCAACGTCGGCACCGTGCACATGGAGTTCTTCGACTCGCAGGAGCAGCTCGCGCGCGGCAAGGGCGAGCTCGTCGCGGCCTTGCCGGCAGCGGGCCTGGCGGTCTTGAACGCCGATGATCCCTTCACTCCGCTCCTGTCGGCGATGTCGGCGGCTCCTGTCAGGACCTTCGGCTTCGACGCCGGGGACCTGCGCGGTGAGCGCTACCAGGCCGACCCGGCCGGCGGCTGCGAGTTCACGGTGCGCGACGTCTCGGTCAGCCTCGCGCTCGCGGGTCGCCACCAGGCGCGCAATGCGCTGGCGGCCCTCGCCGCGGGAGAGTTCGCGGGAGTCGAGCTCGAAGAGGGAGCCGCGGCGCTCGCCGGCGTCGCCGTGGCGCACCGCCTGCAGGAGCACACGACATCCAAGGGCGTGGTGATCGTCGACGACGCCTACAACGCCAGCCCCGAATCGATGCTGGCGGCTTTCGAAGCGCTGGCCGAGCGCCCGCGGCAGGGCCGGCTGCTCGCTTTGCTCGGGGCCATGGGCGAGCTCGGCCCGCTCGCCGGAGAGTCTCACCGGCGCGTCGGCCGCCGCGCCGCCGAAGTGTTCGACGCCGTCGCCGTGCTCGACAGCGACCTGGGTCGGGTGCTCGCGGACGCCTCGGGCGCGCATCTCGTGCCCGATCGTGAATCGGCGGTGATGTGGGTCAAGAACAACGCTCGCCACGGCGATCGGGTGCTGGTCAAGGGATCGCACAGCGCGGGGCTCGACCAGGTCGTGAAGGAGCTGCTGGAGAGGTGAACGGCGCTCTGCTCTGGTACTTCGTCGTTCCAAGCCTCGGAGCGACCCTTCTCACAGTCGTCCTGTATCCGGTCCTGATCGCTGTTCTGCGAGCGCTGAAGTCGGGCCAGGTGATCCAGGCAGAGCTGCCCGATACCCATCAGGCGAAGGCGGGCACGCCCACCGGCGGCGGCCTGCTGTTCATCGCCGTCGGGGTCGTCGCCGGGGTCGTCGCATTGGCGACAGGTCATTCGACCGCAATGCCGCCAGTGGCCGGCCTGATCGCCGGGGGATTGATCGGATTTGCAGATGACCGAGCCAAGCTGCTGCGGGGCACGCGGGGGATTCCCGCTCGCCTCAAACTGCCGATCCAGACCATTTTCGCGTTGCCGGTGGCGGCCAGCGCGATTTCGGCGGGCGGGTCGCATCAGGTCCTTTTCGGGTCCAACCTGTGGATCGTTTTTCCAGTCGCTGTCGTCGCGATCGTTGCGACAGCCAACGCAGTCAATATCACCGACGGCATCGACGGTCTCGCGGGCGGCCTGGCCGTGATTGCGGTTGGCGGCATGATCGGGCTGCGCGGGACGATTGGGACTGGCGAGGTAATCACGGCGATGGCCCTTGCCGGCGGCCTCATCGGTTTTCTGCAGTACAACCGGCACCCGGCGCGGGTCTTCATGGGCGACACAGGTTCGCTCGCGATCGGATTCGCGCTGGCGGCCATGGCGATTCAGCAAGGATTGATGGTGTTGCTGCCGCTCGTCGCTCTCGTGTTCGTGCTGGAGACCCTGTCTGTCATCATTCAGGTGGCTTACTTCAAGGCCAGCCGCGGACGCCGTGTTTTCAAGATGGCCCCGATCCACTACACGTTCCACCACGAGGGTTGGTCTGAGAACCGCATCGCGCTCTCCTTCTGGGGCGCGGGGCTCGTCTCAGCGCTGGCTGCTGTCGGGGTGGCGCGGCTGATCACGTGACCGCCCTCGTGGTGGGCGCGGCCCGCAGTGGCGTCGCGCTGGCCGGGTACCTCACCGGGGCGGGAGAGCGCGTGCGCCTCATCGACAACAAGAGCGAACCCGAGCTCCGCGATGTGCTCGCGCAATTGCCGGCCGGGGTGGACGTGAAGGTCGGAGGCTATGACGATTCCGTCCTCGCGGGCGTCGACGTCGTGTACGCGAGCCCGGGCGTGCCGTGGGACTCGGAGCTTCTCAATGACGCGCGGCACCTCGGCATCAAAGTTTCCAGCGAGATCGACCTGTTCCTGCGCCTGTGCCCGGGCACGGTGGTCGGGGTCACCGGCACCAACGGCAAGACCACGACGACCGCGCTGACGGGAACCGTGCTCGCGGCCGGCGACCGGCCGGTGCTGGTGGGCGGCAACATCGGCGACACCGTCCTCGATCGCCTCGACGAGGTGACCCCACGTCATTGGGTCGTGCTCGAGCTCTCCAGCTTTCAGCTCGAGTCCGTCGAGAGGCCCCGCCTCCACGTCGGTGTGATCCTCAACATCACTCCCGACCACCTCGACCGCCACGGCACGTTCGAGCGATACGCGGACCTCAAGGCGCGCGCGATCGAGTTTGCCGGCGCGGATGACTTCGCGGTCCTCAACGGTCGCGATGCAACAGTTCGCGGCCTCGCGTCTCGCACCCGGGCGCATGTCGTCTGGTTCGACGAGCACCGGCCCATACCACCGATGCCGCTCCCCGGCCGCCACAACCTCGAGAACGCTATGGCGGCGGCCGCGGTGGGTCGGATCGCCGGTCTTTCCGACGAGGTGATCGGCGCGGCGATCAGCTCGTTCAAGGGCGTCGAGCACCGGCTCGAGCTCGTCGGCGAATGGGACCGAGTCCGCTGGTACAACGATTCCAAGGCCACCAACCCCGACGCGGGCCGGGTCGCGCTGCAAGCGTTCCCGGAAGCGCGCGTGGTGCTCATCGCGGGCGGATACGGCAGCGGCTTCGAGCTCGGGCCGTGGGCGGCTGACGTCCGGCAGCACGTCGACGCCGTCGTGCTGATGGGCGCCTCGGCCGACCTGCTCGCCAAGGAGCTGGCGGGCCATCCCAAGGTCGCGCGCGCGGCCAGCCTCGAGGAAGCAGTCGAGCTGGCAGCCGGCTTGGCACGGCCCGGTGGCGTCGTGCTCCTCAGCCCCGCCTACAAGAGCTTCGACATGTTTGAGGACTACGAGGACCGCGGCCGCCGCTTCAAGGCCCTGGTGCGCAAGAGGTTCGCGGGATGAGCGCAGGCGAACGGACCACCGCGCGACACCCCGACCGGCTTCTGATGTTCACGACCGTGCTGTTATGTGGCGCCGGGCTCGTGATGGTCACCAGCGCGAGCGTCGCCTTCGCGTACACGCAGCACCAGTCGGCCTTCTATTACGCCGAGCGGCAGGCGGCCTGGATGCTGATCGGATTCGCGGGCCTTTTCCTCCTCGGCCGCATCGACTACCGCCGCCTGCGCCCGCTCGCCCCGGCGGGGGCGGTCGCGGCCGCGCTCCTCATGCTGCTGGTCCTGGTGCCGCACCTCGGCGTCACCGTCAACGGCGCTCGTCGCTGGTTCGACGCAGGTCCGCTGGGAACGTTCCAGCCCTCCGAGCTGGGCAAGCTCGCATTCGTATTCTTCGTGGCCCATTGGGTCGATCGCAACGCCGGCCAGCTCGGCGACCTCCGCAGGGGCCTGGCGCCGTTTGCGGCGATGCTCGCCGGCGTGCTCGTCCTGCTCATGCTCGAGAGGGACCTCGGCACGTCCATCGTCATCGTGGGGATCTTCCTCAGCGCGTATTGGGCGGGCGGGGGCCGTTTGCGGCATATGGTCCTGCTGGTCGCCGTCCTCGGCCTTGCCTTCCTGGTGATCACGGTCCTGGAGCCGTATCGCTTCGCCCGGCTCACCAACTTCAAGAACCCGTTCGCCGATCCGCTCGGCGCCGGCTTCCAGTCAACTCAGGCGCTCTACAGCCTCGGCTCTGGAGGGTTCTTCGGCGTCGGCATCGGCCATTCGGTCGAGAAGTACGGCTGGCTGCCCGAGGCGCACACCGACTTCATCTTCGCCATCGTCGGCGAGGAGACCGGGCTGCTCGGCACCACGCTCGTGATGCTGGGCTTTCTCTTCTTCGCCGTGCGCGGATACCTGGCTTCGCTGCGCGCGCCCGATCGTTTCGGTGTGTGCCTGGCGGCGGGGATCACGACCTGGATCACGTTTGAAGCCCTGATGAACATGGCCACGGTGACCAACACGCTGCCGATCGCGGGAGTGCCTCTGCCGTTCTTCAGCTACGGCGGAACCGCGGTCGCGACCACGCTGGCGGCGGCGGGCGTGCTTCTGAGCGTCGCGCGTTTTGGCTCAGGGACCGGATTCGGCGACAACCGGAGAAAAGATGAGGCTGTTGATAGCTGGCGGCGGGACCGGTGGGCACCTCTATCCGGCGCTCGCGGTCGCGCACGCGTTTCGCGCTGAGGAGCCGGATGGTGCGCTCCTGCTGGTTGGTAGAGCGGGCGGGCCCGAGGAGAGGCTCGTGCCGGCCGCCGGCTTCGACCTGGCCACGGTCAACGTGCGCGGGCTCGACCGCGACGCGATCTGGAAGAACATCGCCCTGCCCGCGATCATCCCCGCCTCGCTGCGCTCCGGCCTCCGCATCGTCGACCGGTTCAAGCCGGACGTCGTGCTGGGGATGGGCGGCTACGTGATGGCGCCCGCAGTCGCAGGCGCGCGCATGCGAGGGATCCCCTACGTGCTCCACGAGAAGGACGTGCGCCCCGGCCTGGCGACACGCTTGTTCGCGGGCGGGGCCGCTGCCATCTGCACGACCCTGCCCGGAACCGAGAAGCGGATCAGGAACAAGCGCGTGGAGATGACCGGCGTGCCGCTGCGCGACGGCTTCGAGCCACGCACACCGGCAGTGCCGCCTCGCCACCTGCTCGTCACTGGCGGCAGCCAGGGCGCGCGCCACATCAACGAGGCGGTGTGGGGTGCGCTCGACGAGCTGCGCAAGCGCTTCGAGGAGGTGGTCCACGTCGCGGGCCGCCAGGGGACGGAAGGAGTGGCGCGGCACGCAGCGGCCGGCTACCGCGGGCTCTCCTTCACCGACGACATGCCTGCGCTGATGGCTCGTGCGGACCTGGTGGTGAGCCGGGCCGGCGTGGGCACGATCGCGGAGGTCACCGCCGTGGGCCTGCCCATGGTGCTGGTGCCGGGTACATTCGGTGGCGGGCATCAGGAGGAGAACGCGAGGGCCATGGTCGACGCCGGCGCCGCGGTGAGCATCGCAGACGCCGAGCTGAGCGCGGCGAGCCTCGTAGCCACCCTCGACGGCCTCAGCGCCGAGCGGCTGCGCGCGATGGCGAAAGCCTCTTCGGCCATGGGCCGGCGCGACGCGGCCAGGCGCGTGCTGGCGGTCCTCCGCGAGGTGGTTGGGAGGTGAAGGTTCATCTGATGGGCGTCGGCGGCGCCGGCGTATCGGCGCTGGCTCGTGTGTTCCTCGCGCGTGGTGACGAAGTGAGCGGATGCGACCTGCGCGAATCGGACACCACGGCGGCGCTCGAGGATGCAGGCGCGCGCATCTTCCTCGGCCATGACCCTGAGCACGTCCTGTTCCAGGACCTGCTCGTCTACAGCGGAGCGATCAAAGAATCGGAGGAGCTTGACGCAGCGCGAGCCATGGGCGTCAAGGTGCTGTCGCGCGCCGAGATGCTGGCCGAGCTCATCGCCGCGTCCGATTCGATCGCGGTCGCGGGCAGCGCGGGCAAGACCACCGTCACGCACATGACCGGCCACATCCTCACCGAAGCCGGGTTCGACCCCACGGTCCTGGTCGGCGACGGCTCGAGCGCGCGCGCCGGCAAGTCGAAGTGGCTGGTCGCGGAGGTCGACGAGTCGGATGGCACGCTCGTCCTGCACCATCCCAAGCGCGCGATCGTCACCAACATCGAGTTCGACCATCCCGACCATTTCAAGGACGTCGAAGCCGTGCAGGAAGTGTTCGCGCAGTTCGTAGCCGGTCTGCCCGCCGACGGCGTGGCGGTCCTGTGCGCGGACGACGAGCGCACGCGGTCGCTGCAGACGCCGGCGCGCCGTGTCACGTACGGCTTCAGCGAGGGCGCCGACTATCGCTGCGACGACCACCGTCCATTCGCGATTCACCACGCCGGCCGCGAGCTGGGCAAGGTCAACCTGCGCCAGCCCGGTCGCCACAACGTGCAGAATGCAACCGCCGCCGCGGCGATGGCGCTGGAGCTGGGCGTGAGGTTCGCGGTCGTGGCCGGCGCGTTGGAACGTTTCCCGGGCGCGCACCGCCGTCTGGAATTCCTTGGCGTGTTCCAGGGTGCGGCGGTATACGACGACTACGCGCATCACCCGACCAAGGTCCGCGCCACACTCCAGGCGGCCCGCGAGCTCAGGCACCGCCGACTCATCGTGGTCTTTCAACCCCACCGCTACTCGAGGCTGGCCGCGCTGATCGAGGACTTCTCGCGGTCGTTCAGCTCCGCCGACCGCGTGCTCGTGGTCGACGTCTATGGCGCCGGCGAGGACAACCCGACCGGCATCCAGGCGAGTGACCTCGCCGACATGGTCCCCAACGGGACGTATGTGGGCTCGTTTCAGCGCGCGCGCGAAGCCCTCGAGGGTCTCGTGGGCCCGGACGACGTTCTTCTCTTGATGGGCGCGGGCGACATCAGAAAGTTGGGCGATGAGCTGGCGCAAAGGGTCTAACCTCGCCTGGCTTCGCGAGCTGCCTGGCGTGCGCCAGGGTGAGCCCCTGGCCGCGCGCACGTCGTTCGGCATCGGCGGGCCGGCCGAGTTCTTCTCGGAGATGGCGAACCCGCAGTCGATCGAGCTCGCGCTGGAAGGCTGCCGTATTCGCGGCATCCCGTACCTCTTGCTCGGGGCAGGCACCAACCTGCTCGTGGCTGACGCAGGAGTCGAGGGCCTGGTCGTGCGCGTGGTCAACCGCGACTACGAGGTCGACGGCACACGCATCCGCGCGGGCGCGGGCCTGAAGATGATGAGGCTGGCGAGGATCGCGGCCGACGCCGGGCTGCGCGGATTCGAGTTCGCCATCGGCGTGCCCGGCACGGTGGGTGGAGCTGTCTATCAGAACGCGGGCTGCTGGGGCCACGAGCTGCGCGAGGTCCTGGTCGAAGCGCGTGGATTCCAGCCGGGCGCCGACCGCAGGACGTGGCGACTGGCGGACCTCGAGCTGGGCTATCGCACCTCGGCGCTTCGCGACGGGCCGCTGCATGGCTCGCTCGTCATCGACGCCACCATCCAGCTCGAGCGTGGCGATGGGGAGGAGGCCAAGCGAGTCATGGCCAAGCTGACGAACGAGCGCAACCAGACCCAGCCGATCAAGACCAAGAACTGCGGCAGCGTGTTCAAGAACCCGCCGGGAGATTCGGCGGGAAGGCTGATCCAGGCCGCCGGGCTGAAGGGGGCGCGCCAGGGCGCGGCCGTCATCTCGCAGCTGCACGGCAACTTCATCGTCAACGAAGGCGGCGCCACGGCGGTCGACGTAGCCGGGCTCATCGAGCACGCCAGGGCCCAGGTCATGCATCGCTTCGGCATCGAGCTCGAGCGTGAGGTCGAGCTCGTCGGGAAGTGGGAATGAAGATCGCGGTACTTCGTGGAGGGCGGTCAGCCGAGCGCGATGTGTCGCTGCGCTCAGGTGCGCAGGTGGAGGAGGCGCTGCGCCTGCGCGGACATGAGGTCACCGGCATCGACCTCGATGCGAGGACGTGGGACGTTTTGCGCGACGGCAACTTCGCGTGCGTCTTCAACGCGCTGCACGGCCGGCTGGGAGAGGACGGCACCGTGCAGGGGATGCTCGAGCTGCTCGCCATCCCATACACGGGCTCGGGGGTGCTCGCGTCCGCCCTCTGCATGGACAAGGCGCGCGCGAACGCCGTCATGACCGGGGCCGGATTGCACGTCCCGGAGTTCGAGGAGGTCGAGCTCGAGCAGGGCGTTGGCGCGGACGTGGTTGATCGGCTGGTCGCGCGTTTCGGCCTGCCGCTGGTCGTCAAGCCGGTGCGTGAGGGCTCGACGATCGGCATCACCATCGCGCGCGACGCGGACCAGGTCGCGAGCGGGCTGGTGCTCGCGCGGCGCTACGACCGGCGGGTCCTCGTGCAGCGGTTCGCGGTGGGGACGGAGATCACCGTGGGCGTCCTCGCCACGCCTGACCTACAGGTGCTGCCGACGCTGGAGATCGTGAGCGACAACCCCGTCTACGACTACGACGCCAAATACACGGCGGGCAAGTCGCATCACATCATCCCGGCGCGCATCCCGGAGGCGGCGCGCAAGTCCGCTGCTGAGGCCGCCGGGCGCGCCTTCACGGTCCTGGGCTGCGCAGGGATGGGGCGGGTCGACATCATCGTGGACGCGAAGGGAACGCCCTGGCTCCTGGAGGTCAACACCGTGCCCGGCCTCACCGAGCTCTCGCTGCTGCCGGACGCGGCGCGGGCGGCCGGAATCGCGTTCGATGAGCTCTGCCAGCGGCTCGTCGACCATGCGGTGGCTCGCCACGAACACCACGTGGGGCCTGGAGCGAAATGAGGTTCCGCCGGCGCCGTTCCCTGCTGCCCCGCATCCGCCCGCGGCCGAGCCCGGAGGACGCCGCGCCCCTGAAGGGCCAGCTGTGGACGCGCTCCGAGAGCGCGCTGCGCGAACCGGACGTGCACCCTATGCGCCGCGCCATCGCCGCGGCGTTCGCGATCGCCGAATGCGCGCTGCTCATCTGGTTGTGGTTCGGGCCCCCGATGCCCGTGAGGTCAGTTGACGTCTCGGGGGCGCAGCACCTGACCCCGGCGCAGGTGGCGGCCGCCGCGGGGCTCAAGGGCAACCGGTCGGTGCTCAGCGTTGACGGCGAGTCGGATCGCCGGCGGCTCCTGGGCGAGGTGTGGGTGCGCACAGCCTCAGTCGAACCCAGGCTGGACGGCACTGTTGTCGTGACGGTGAGCGAGTGGTCGCCGGTCGCCGCATATCACGCCGGACCCGGCAAGCACTATTTCCTGCTCTCGAACCAGGCGATGGTGCTGGGGCCGTCTTCGGCAGCCGGCGCCCTGGTCGACATCCAGGGACCGGCGGGACCTGACCCCAGGATCGGCGCCCAGGTGCTTGACCCGGCGCTGCTGCTAGCCCTGATCAACATTCAGCGCGGCTTTCCCGCCCTCCTCGGCCAGGAGGTTGCGGGATTCATCTTCGATTCGTGTGGCGACCTGACCCTCATTTCCAAACGCGGGTGGAAGGTTTACTTTGGCCGCGTGTGGACGCCTGAGGAGCTGGGGACCCTGCGCGAAAAGCTCGCCAGCCTGAAGGCGATCTCGGGCCAGGGCAACGTCGACTACAACTCGGTCGACCTCATGTACGTCAACGTGATGAACCCGTCGGAGCCGGCTGCAGGCTATAAGTCGCGGCAGCCTGCAACGCCATCGCCATCGCCTGGCGCGCCCCAGCCATCGCCGTCGCCGGGAGCGCCGGCGTGCAAGTAAAGGGGTCCCCGCCAACTCGCGGCGAAGCCTCTGACAGGGGTCCCCGCGGACTCAAGGCGAAGCCTCCGAGTCCGTGGGGCATTTTGGTGGGGTAAATGCAAGTAATTGTCATCGCGGTCCTGTTCGCGCTCCTGGGGGTGCTGCTCGGCCTCATGTCGCCACTCACGATCCCGGTCACCTATGCCCGCTACACGGCGGTCGCGCTGCTCGCGGCGCTCGACTCCATTTTCGGAGCGTTCAAGGCGTACATCGCGGGCACGTTCGAGCCGCGCGTTTTCTTCAGCGGCCTCCTCACGAATGCGACCCTGGCGGCGGGGCTGACCTACTTCGGTGACAAGCTGGGGGTGGAGCTCTACATCGCCGCGATCGTCGCGTTCGGCGTGCGAATTTTCAATAATTTGGGTGCGATAAGGAGGCATTATTTGTAGGCCTGGCTATCATGTCCAGGCACTAGTGCTAGCCCCGGCCACCGGCCGACCCACAAAATCTGGTCCGCCGGGGCCCTGAAGCCCTTATAATCCCGGCAGCCCGCCCGCATATCCACACGTTCCAGGAGGCGTTCCAGCACACCTTTGTCACGGCGGAAACGAGCCGTTGGTCTCGACCTTGGCACGAGCCGGGTCGCGGTTGTCATCGCCGAGTCTGACGACCTCAACGGGCCCGTCAGCATCATCGGCGTGGGCGAGAGCCCGTCCGACGGCTTGCGCAAGGGCGTGGTCGTCAACCTCGACAAGACGATCGCGGCGATCCAGGCCGCGGCCGTCGCCGCCGAGCGCATGGCCGGGCAGCGAATCGAATCCGCGGTCGTCTCCCTCGGTGGGACGCACCTCTGGTCGCAGAACTCGATCGGAGTCGTCGCCGTCTCGGGTGGGGATCGCGAGATCGGCGAGGACGACGTGCAGCGGGTCGTCGAGGCTTCGCGCGCGGTGAGCGTCGCCTCCGACCGCCAGGTCATCCACGTCATCCCGCGCGCCTACACCGTCGACGGCCAGGAAGGCGTGCGCGATGCGATCGGGATGACGGGCCACCGGCTCGAGGTGGAGACCAACATCATCACCGGCGCCCAGACCGCGGTCCAGAACGTCATCAAGTGCGTGCACGGCGCGGGCTTCGACATCGAAGACGTGGTCTGCTCCGGACTCGCCGGCGGCGAGGGAGTGCTGACCGCACAGGAGCTGGACCTCGGCGTGTGCCTCGTCGATATAGGCGCCGGGACCACCGCCGTCGTCGTCTACAACGAAGGCTCCGCTCGCCACCTGGCGGTGCTGCCCGTAGGCGGCAACCACGTGACAAGCGACATCGCCATCGGCCTGCGCACGACGTTGGACGAGGCCGAGAGCCTGAAGCTCAACTACGGGCACACGCTGCCCGAGGTCATCGACCACGGCGAGAAGGTAGAGGTCCGCCAGGTCGGCGGGGATCGCATCAACGCGCTGCCACGGCGCTTCCTGGCCGAGATCATCGGCCCGCGCATGAAGGAGATCTTCCAGATGGCGTGCGAGGAGGTGCGCAAGAGCGGCTTCGGAGGTTTGCTGCCCGCGGGCGTCGTGGTCACCGGGGGCGGTGCGCGCCTCATGGGCACCACCGACGCCGCGCAGCTCGTCTTCGACACCTCTGTGCGCCTGGGCCAGCCGACCGGCGTGACCGGCCTGGCCGACCGCGCCCAGGGCCCATCGTTCGCGGTGTCGGTCGGGCTGGTGAAGTGGGGCTTGAAGGTGCACGCGCGCAACTACAACAGCAGCCGCCAGCAGGTCACGTTCGGCCAGAAAACCGTGAGGTGGCTGCGAGATTTTTTCTAGAGAACAAACCCGGAATCAGCTGGAGCTCGCCATAGCGAAAGCACATTTGCACCAGGAGGACGTAGTGAAAGAAAGCGAGTTGCACGAAGGGCGAGCGCGAATCAAGGTCGTCGGTTGTGGCGGCGGCGGCGGCAACGCCGTCAACCGCATGATCTCGAAGGCGCTCAAGGTCCAGTTCATCGCCGTCAACACCGACAAGCAGGCGCTCGAGCGCTGCCAGGCCGACATCAAGGTCCAGATGGGCAGCAAGGTCACCCGCGGCCTCGGCGCCGGCGGGGACTGGACGCGTGGTCGCGATGCGGCCGACGAAAGCCGCACCGAGCTTTCGGCCGTGGTGCAGGACAGCGACATGGTGTTCATCACCGCCGGCATGGGCGGCGGTACCGGGACCGGTTCGGCGGCGATCGTCGCCGAGCTGGCGAAGGAGGCGGGCGCGCTCACCATCGGCGTGGTCACGCGGCCCTTTGCTTTTGAAGGCCGCATCCGGAACGACACCGCCGAGGAAGGGATCAAGGCGCTCCGCAGCCAGGTCGACGCCCTGATCGTCGTCCCGAACGACCGGCTGGCGCAGGTCGCTAGCTCGAAGACGACGCTCGAGGAAGCCTTCCGGATGGCCGACGACGTGCTGCGCCAGGGTGTCCAGGGCATCTCCGACCTGGTCACGCAGCCGGGCGTCATCAACCTCGACTTCGCCGACGTGAAGGCGATCATGGAAAACGCGGGCGAAGCGCTGATGGGCATCGGCCACGGCGCCGGCGACACGCGCGCCGAGGACGCCGCCAAGCAGGCGGTCTCCAGCCCGCTGCTCGAGACGTCGATCGACGGCGCCAAGGGGATCCTGTTCAACATCACCGCGGGCAAGGACATCACCCTGCAGGAGGTGCAGAAGGCGGCCGAGATCGTGCGCTCGGCGGCAGATCCCGGCGCCAACATCATCTTCGGTGTCGTCCGCGACGACACCATGCAGGGCGAGATCAAGGTCACGGTTATCGCCACCGGGTTCGGAGGCAAGACCCAGTCCGAGGCCAAGCAGGAGGTCCGGCGGACGACGTTCGACCGGCCGGAGTTCGGGGCCGAGGACCTCGGCGACATCAACATCCCCGCGTTTCTCCGCAACCGAATGTAGGAATACTGGTTATCGATGCGTTGCCCGTACTGCGGTCACCATGACCTGAAGGTGGTCGACTCCCGGGACTCGGAGGTCGGGGAGGCGATCCGCCGGAGGCGTGAATGCCTGCAATGCGGGCAGCGCTTCACGACGTACGAACGCATCGAAGCGGTCCCTTTTTATGTCACCAAGAAGGACGGGCGCCGCGAGGACTTCGACCCGCAGAAGCTCTTCACGGGCCTAAAAAAGGCGACCGAAAAGCGCGACATCTCACCCGAGCGGTTGCGGGCCATCGTCGACGACATCGAGGCGGAATTGCGGCGCTCCGGCCGCGTCGAGATCCCGAGCGGGGAGATCGGCGAGATGGTGATGGACCGCCTGCGTGACCTGGATGAGGTTGCGTACATCCGCTTCGCGTCCGTCTACCGCGAGTTCATGGACCTCCAGCAGGTCAAACGCGAGATCGAACAGGTCCTCAGCTCGCGCCGCCCGGGGTAGCCCGTTTTTCGACCGTCTGGCGCCAACCGTGCGCCTCCTCGTATCGAATTACGAATGTTTGGCGCCAACAGTGCGTTACGCGGCTACTCGTAAGCTGGCGGCAGTGACCACGACGCCGGCGGCGCTGCACGTTCCCGAGCTCGCCGACGAACCGGGCCTGGTTCACGGCTTCTCGACCCTGGCGATCGGCTCGGTTGGCCTGAAGCACGCTCCCGACTCTGCTCCGGTGCTGGCCGCGCGACGCACGTTTGCCGGCGTGCTCGGCCTGGACGGCGCCGAGCTCACGACAGTCGGATCGGTGCACGGGGCGTCTGTGGCCCGAGTCGACAAACCCGTCGACTCGGTCGACAACGTGGACGCGCTGGTCACCGATCGCCGAGGCGTGGTCCTGTTCGCCACGTTCGCCGACTGCTACCCGATCGTGCTGTGGGACCCGGAGCTCAAAGTCGCCGGCCTTGTGCACGCCGGCTGGCGCGGCACGCTTGCCGGCGTCGCCACGGCTGCCGTGCGTTTCATGCAGGACGAGTACGGCTGCCGCCGCATCAGGGCCGGCATCGGGCCCGGCATCTGCGGCAACTGTTACGAGGTCGGCGAGGAAGTCGCGTCGCAATTCGATGTCAGGTTCCTGCGAATGGAAGCCGGGGGTCGCGTCCTGCTCGACCTCGGCGCGGCCAACCGCGCCCAGCTCAAAGACCTCGGCGTCCAGTCGGTTTACGAGGTCGGCATCTGCAACAAGGAGAGCTACCTCTTTCCATCTCACCGCCGCCACCCGGACGGCACGCGGTTCGGCGCCATAGTCGCAATTCGTTGAGCGTTGCTGAGAACCTGGCCCAGGTCCGCGAGCGCATTGTTCGAGCGGGACGCGATCCAGGCGACGTCGCCATCGTCGCCGTCACCAAAGGCTTTGACGTCTCGGCGTGCCGCGGGGCGCTCGACGCCGGCCTGCACATGCTGGGCGAGAACCGGGTCCATGAGGCGCTCGACAAAATGGAGCTCCTTCCTGGCGCGGAGTGGCATCTCATCGGCCACCTGCAGACCAATAAGGTGCGCCAGGCCGGGGGTCGTTTCGCGCTGATCCAGTCAGTCGACTCCGTGAGGCTGGCCGAGGCCCTGGCTCGCATCGCTCCGGCGCAGCGTGTTCTCGTGGAGGTCAACGTCGCGCGCGAGCCGCAGAAATCGGGCGCCGACCCGGATCACGCCCTCGACGTGATCACAGCCACGTCCGGATTGCTCGACCTGCAAGGCCTGATGGCGATGGGCCCCACGCAGGGCGATCCGACGCCGGCGTTCATAGAGCTGCGAGAGCTGCGCGACGAGGCCGAGCAGCGCCTCGGGAAGGCGCTCCCCGTCCTCTCGATGGGCATGAGCGCCGACTTCGAGGCGGCTCTATCGGCAGGCAGCACGATGCTGCGGTTGGGCCAGGTGCTCTTCGGTCAGCGGCCTCTCCAGGGGTCCCCACAAACTCACGGCGTCATCCTCTGAGTTTGTGGGGCTTTGCGCTCTATCGTTGTGTAAGAGATGGTCATCGTCGCCAGGCTTCTGATCTACGTTCTGTACGCGTTCATCATCGTGCTGTTCGTGCGCGTCCTGATCTCATGGATCAATCCCGCTCCCAGCAGCTACGGTCGCCGTCCCGCGGGAGGGCTGATTGCGACCGCCGCGCGCATTTCGTTCCAGATCACCGAACCCGTCCTGGCGCCGGTGCGCCGGTGGATTCCGCCGGTGTCGGGTCTCGACCTTTCACCACTGGTCGTGTGGCTGGTGGCTTATTTCCTGATCGCCGCCCTGCGCAGCTTCTGACGGTACAATTTCAGGTCGGCGATGACGGAGACGGGTAGGCCCGTCTGACCGACCCACAGAGAGCCCCGCGGTGCTGAGAGAGGGTGGTCGGCAGCGGGACGCGAGATCACTCCTGAGCCGGAACCTATGAGCGTCCGAGGTGATGGCCTTGGGAATCTGGGTGGTACCGCGGGTCCTCTGCGCGAGGCTCGTCCCAGAGACAACATTCGTATTTCTCTGGGAGTGAGATGTTCGACAAAGTAGACCAGAAGGTCAGCTTCCCGGACCTCGAGAAGCAGGTCCTCGCGAGATGGAAGGAGGAACGCACCTTCCAGAAATCTCTCGAGCTGCGTGCCGGACGTCCGCGCTTTGTCTTCTACGAAGGACCGCCCACGGCCAACGGCAAACCGGCCACGCACCACATCCTCGCGCGCGCCTTCAAGGACCTCTTCCCGCGCTACAAGACGATGAAGGGGTTCTACGTCGAGCGCATGGCCGGATGGGACACGCACGGCCTGCCGGTGGAGATCGAAATCGAGAAGAAGCTCGGCATCTCAGGCAAGTTCGAAATCGAGAACGAGATCGGCATCGAGCGCTTCAACCAGCTCTGCCGGGAGAGCGTCTACGAGTACGTGTCCGACTGGGTGGTGTTCAGCGAGCGCATGGCGTTCTGGCTGGACTACGACAACGCGTACTGGACGCTGACGTCCGACTACATCCAGTCCGTGTGGTGGGCGATCAGCGAAATGTGGAAGCAGGGCCTCGTCTACAAGGGCTTCCGCGTCGCACCGTACTGCCCACGCTGCGCGACGCCACTCTCCAGCCACGAGCTGGCGCAGGGTTACCGCGACAACGTCCCCGACCCGAGCATATTCGTCCGCTTCCGGCTCAAGAAAGACCCGCAGACGGCGATCCTTGCCTGGACGACCACGCCCTGGACGCTGCCCGGCAACGTCGCGCTCGCGGTGCACCCTGATGTCGATTACGTCAAGGTCAGACAGGGGAACGAGTTTTTGATCCTGGCGGAGGCTCGCCTCCAGGTGCTCGACGGCGATTACGAGGTCGTCGACCGCATGAAGGGCAAGGACCTCGTCGGGCTCGACTACGAGCCTCTGTATTCATACTCGGTCCCGGCGGAGGGCAGGGCGCAGTACGTCGTCGATGCCGATTTCGTATCGACCGAAGAGGGCACCGGCGTCGTGCACACGTCGGCGCTCTACGGCGTCGACGACCTGCGGCTGTGCCAGCAGAAGGGCATTCCCTTCCGGCACACGGTGGGCCTCGACGGCAAGTTTCTCCCGTATGTCGAGAAGTTCGCCGGCCTTCACGTCAAGGAGGCCAACCCGCTGATCGAGGACGACCTGAAGGCCCGCGGCCTCCTCTATAAGTCCGCGACCATCCTGCACACGTACCCCGAGTGCTGGCGGTGCAAGACGCCGCTCATCTACTACGCGCTCGACTCGTGGTACGTGCGCACGACCGAGCGCAAGGCAGAGCTCATCGCGAACAACGCCGCCACCAACTGGGTGCCGGAGCACATCAAGACAGGGCGCATGGGCGACTGGCTCGAGAACAACGTCGACTGGGCCATCTCGCGATCCCGCTACTGGGGCACGCCGATCCCGATCTGGGTCTGTGAGCAGTGCGAGGAGCAGCGGTGCGTCAGCTCGGCCGCCGAAGTCGGGGTCGCCGACGATGCCGACCTGCACCGGCCGTATATCGACGCGGTCACCCTCCCGTGCGCCAAATGCGGCGGAGTGATGCGCCGGATCCCGGAGGTGCTCGACACCTGGTTCGACTCTGGATCGATGCCGTTCGCGCAGCGCGGCCATCCGCGCAAGGGCACGAAGGAGTTCGAGGAGACCTTCCCCGCGGACTACATCTCGGAGGCGGTCGACCAGACCCGGGGCTGGTTCTACACGCTCCTGGCGATCTCGACGTTGCTTTTCAAACAGAACGCGTACCGCAACGTCATCTGCCTCGGCCACGTGGTGGACCCGAAAGGCAAGAAGGCGTCCAAGTCGCGGGGCAACGTCCTCGACCCCAATTACCTTTTCGACAACTTCGGGTCGGACGCGGTGCGCTGGTACTTCTACACGTCCACGCAGGTTGGCGAGAACTACCGCACCGGGGACGCCGCACTGCGTGAAACGGTGCAGCAGTTCTTCATCCCGCTGTGGAACTGCTACTCGTTCTTCGTGACATACGCGCGCCTGGATGATTTCGACCCATCGGCGCCGCAGATTCCTGTCGGCCGGCGGCACGTGCTCGATCGCTGGTTGCTTTCGCGGCTCAGCGGTCTCGTTGATGCGGTCACGACCGGCCTCGACCATTACGACGCCAACGAGCCGGCTCGGAAGATCCAGCGCTTCGTCGACGAGCTCTCGAACTGGTACGTACGCCGTTCGCGCCGCCGATTCTGGAAGTCGCAGTCCGACGTCGACAAGCTGGCTGCATACCAGACGTTGTTCGAGACGCTCTCAACCGTGAGCAAGCTCATGGCGCCCTTTGTGCCGTTCATGGCTGAGGCGATGTACCGCAACCTCTCGCAGGACAAATCGGTCCACCTGAGCGACTTTCCCGAGCCGATGCCGTGGCACGACCCGGAGGTCGAGGCGAGCATGGCGCTCGCGCGGCAGGCGGTGGAAGGGGGCCTGGCGGCCAGGGACGCGGTCCGCATCAGGGTGCGCCAGCCCCTGGCCTCGGTGGCCGTGCCCGGCGAACCGCTGCCGGAGGAAGTGGCTGCAATCGTTCGCGATGAGCTCAACGTCAAGAAGATCACGTTTGGCGCGCCGGAGGTGCGGCTCGACACCGAGATCACGGAAGACCTGCGGCTTGAGGGTTTCGCGCGCGAGGTGGTCCGATTGATCCAGGACCGCCGCAAGAAGCTCGGCCTCAACGTCGAGGACCGCATCCACACGTGCTACATCGCCGACGGCCTGCTGGTCCGCGCGATCGAAAAGCACGGGGCCTACATAAAGACCGAGACCCTCTCGGTGACGCTCGAGCCGGGGCGCGACGATTGTGAGGGTGAGCAGCTGATGCTGGAAGGAGAGCAGATCTGGATCGGACTGAAGCGAAGCAACTGAAGCACACGGGCCGCGTGCTGTTCTTCACGGTGGCGCTGGTGGTGTTCGTCCTCGACCGTGTGACGAAGAGCATAGTCAGCGCGACCGTCCCATACGGGACGGAGGTGCCGGTGTTGGGGCACCTCGCCGGGATCACGAACGTGCGCAACACCGGTGCAGCGTTCGGCCTGGCTCCGGTGGGGCCATGGTTCTTCCTGATCGCGTCGCTGGCTGTTTCCATCGGTCTGGCCGTCTATGTCATGCGCAAGCCGAGCGACCTTCGCGCCGACGTGGTGCTCGGGCTCATCCTCGGGGGCGCGCTCGGCAACGCGATCGACCGGGTCATCAACGGCGGCGGTGTGACCGACTTCGTCAACGTCCACTTCTGGCCGGTCTTCAACCTTGCCGACTCAGCCATCAGCATCGGCGTGGTCCTGCTGATCGTCGGGAATCTGATACGCAGACCCAGACCCGCCTGATCGCCGAGGTCGCGGCGCCCCGGCTCGACCGCTTCATTGCGGAGCACGCCGGTAACCTGAGCCGTGCGGCTGCGGCACGTCTCATCAAGAGCCACCTGGTCCGCCTCAATGGCAAGCCTGGCGAGCCGTCCGATCGCGTCTCGATAGGGGACCTGGTCGAGCTGGAGATCCCCGAAGAGTACGCAGCGGCCGCCTCCGGCGAGCCGATCCCGCTCGAGGTCGTGTATGAGGATGCAGACCTGCTCGTCATCAACAAGCCGCCGGGGATGGTCGTGCATCCCGCGCCCGGACACCGCTCGGGCACTCTGGTCAACGCGCTGCTGGGCCGCGGCGGGAGCTGGTCGGCGGCCGGCGGCGAAGCCCGGCCGGGGATCGTGCATCGCCTCGACAAGGGCACCTCCGGGTTGATAGTCGTGGCGCGCAACGACGTGAGCCATCGCGCCCTCTCCTCGCAGCTAAGCGACCGCACGTTGAGCCGCTCCTACCTGGCGATTGCACGCGGGCGATTCAAGTCGGATATGGGTGAGCTGGAAGGCGCGATCGGCCGCCACCCGAAGGATCGCAAGCGGATGGCGGTCGTGGCCGGCGGCAGGTTTGCGCGGACCCGATACCAGGTCCTGGAAAAACGCCGCACGCATACACTCCTGCGCTGTGATCTCGACACCGGCCGCACCCACCAGATCCGCGTGCATCTCGCCGCGCTCGGTCATCCACTGGCGGGCGACGTTGAGTACGGCGGGCGCACGCCGGGTGATCCGGACCGGCCCATGCTGCACGCCTGGCGCCTGCGTCTCCGGCATCCCCGAACGCAGGTGGAGATGAGCTTCGAGGTCGCGCCGCCGGCGGACTTCGACGCGTTTTGGGCTAGCCTCCCCGCCACGCGGGGAGGTGGGCCCGCTCGCGAAGCGAGCCGGCCCGGTGGGGACGTACGGGCTTGAAGGCGGGGACTGAGCAAGGCTTACTGATCGTCATCTCTGGGCCGTCGGGCGTCGGGAAGGACACCGTCATCAAGCGACTGCTCGAGCTCGACCACAATCTCAGATATTCGGTCTCCTGCACCACCCGACCGCCGCGGCCAAACGAGGTAGACGGCGTGGACTACACGTTCGTGACCCGCGAGCAATTTCAGGCGCTGATCGACAAGGGTGCTTTTCTCGAGTACGCCACCTACAACGGGAACCTCTACGGAACGCTGGCTGATCGGGTCGAAAGAGCGCGTGCGGACGGCCACGACATCGTGTTGAAGATCGAGGTCCAGGGGGCGGAGCAGGTTCGCCAGCGAGTGCGAGACGCGATCTTCATCTTCGTCGCGCCGCCTTCGGTCGACGAGCTGGTGAGGCGTCAGGTCAAACGCAATACGGAAAGCTCTCAAGACATGACGGCGCGGCGACAGATCGCCACAAAAGAGATGAAGTACTCCACACGCTACGACCACGTGGTGGTCAACGACGAGCTCGAGCGGGCGGTGGCGCAGATCCTGGCCATCATTCAGAAAGCGCGCGAGTCCCAAACTTAGTCCATGCCTCTGGATCCGACACCAGTACCGCCCGAGCTGCGCGGGGTTCGTCTCGCGCTGCTGGTGTCCGGCGGGATCGCCGCGTACAAGATCGTGGACCTGGCCTCGGCGCTCACGCAGGCCGGCGCGCAGGTGCGCGTCGCGATGACCGCCTCGGCGACCCGGTTCGTCGGCGCACCCTCGTTCCAGGGCGTCACCGGCAACCCGGTCCTCACCGGCCTCTGGGCGGGGGACGGGCCCCCCGAACCTCACGTGTTCCTGGGCGATTGGGCGCAGGTGACCCTGCTCGCGCCGGCGACGGCGAACGTCATCAGCCGCGTCGCCAAGGGGCAGTCGGACGACATCGTGACCGCGACGCTGCTGGCCGCGCGAGGGCCGGTGGTGGTGGCGCCCGCGATGAACGACGCGATGTGGTCGAAGCCGGCCGTGCAGGAAAACCTTGCAGCGCTGCGATCGAAAGGCATGGTCGTCGTCGAGCCTGAATCCGGCCATCTCGCGAGTGGCCACGTGGGCATGGGGCGCCTCGCCGGCGCTGCGGCGCTGATGAAGGCGCTGGCGGATGCGGTGCTTTCGCGCTACGACCTGGCCGGCCGGCGCGTCCTGGTCACGGCAGGCGGCACGCGCGAGCCGATCGATCCGGTCCGCTTCATCGGCAACTACTCGAGCGGGAAGATGGGGTTTGCGATCGCTTCAGCGGCGGCAGATCGCGGCGCACAGGTGAGTCTGGTGACCACAGCCTCGCATCCTCCGCATCACGGCATCGAGGTCCGGGCGGTCGAGACGGCCGGCGAGATGCTGGCGGAGCTCGAGCGAGACCTCGCCGGCGCCGACCTCCTTGTGATGGCCGCCGCGGTAGCCGACTTCAGGCCGGCGCGCGCCGCCGACCACAAGATCCGGCGCGAGGACACGCCACTGTTGACACTCGAGCTCGAGCAGATCCCCGACCTGGTGGCCGCCCTGGGCAAGGAGAAGGACGCGCAGGGAGTGTTCAGGGTCGGCTTTGCCGCCGAGGGCTCTGACCTCACGGCCAGGGCGCTCGAGAAGATGAAGAGGAAGGGGCTCCAGGCCATCGTCGCCAACGACATCTCGCGCAAGGACATCGCGTTCGGCAGCGATTTCAATGCGGGCGTGATGCTGTTCGCGGACGGGACTCGCGAGGAGTTGCCGCGGATGACCAAGCGCGAGATGGCGGATCGTATCCTCGACCTCGTGCTTCCACGCTTGACCTCATGAGGATTTGCTCTACGCCGAAGTAGCGGTCGAGGCGGCGCGTGCCCTGGATCGCGAGACCTACTCGTACTCGGTCCCCGAGGGTGTCGACGTGGTGCCCGGACATCGCGTCACGGTTCCCTTCGGCCGCCGTACCACCTATGGCTTCGTGGTCTCTCTCGGCACCGACGAGCCCGAACCCCCCTCCGGAGGAGCCCGATTGGAAATCAGGCCGATCGCGGGCGCAACTGGCGAGCCGCTCCTCCTGCCGCACCAGGTCGCTTTGGCGCGCCTGGTCGCCGACCACTACTGGGTGCCGCTGATCGAATGCCTGCGCGCGATGCTCCCACCTCGCGTGCGCTCCAAGGGCTCGACGGGCGAGGGCGCGTCCAGCCGCCAGCGGCGCCACAGCCGCCTGCTGGACCTCGCGTTCGCTCCCATCCCGGAGGTCCAGAAGCCGGTGCTCACGAGCGAGCAGCAGGCCGCGCTCGAGGTCGTCTCTGGCAACCAGCTCACGCTGCTGCATGGGGTCATTGCGAGCGGCAAGACCGAGGTCTACCTGGCCGCGGCAGAGCAGGCGCTGGCGAAGCAGCTGCGAGTGCTGCTTCTCGTGCCTGAGATCTCGCTGACGCCGCAGCTCGTCGAGCGCGTGCGGGCGCGGCTGCGGGCGCCGATCGCGATCCTGCACAGCCAGCTCACCGAGCTCGAACGGGCGCAGCAGTGGTGGCGGGTGCGCAGGGGCCAGGCCGACGTGGTCCTCGGCAGCCGGTCGGCCGTCTTTGCACCGATCCCTCGGCTGGGCCTCGTGTGCCTGGACGAAGAAGGCTCGGCGGCGTACAAGCAAGACCGCACGCCCCGCTACGAGACGGGCTGGGTCGCGCGCCGGCTCTCAGCCGTGAGCGGCGCGCGGCTGGTCGCAGGCTCCGCAACCCCGAGCGTCGTCGCGTATCACGCGGCGGAGCGCGGCGAGCTGGCGCTGGCGAAGCTCACGCACCGGGTCCGCGGCAACGACGCCGAGGTCGAGCTCGTGGATATGCGCGACGAGTTCGCCTCCGGCAACCGCCAGCCGCTCTCGAAGCGACTGCTCGAGGCGGTCGATCGCACGCTCAACAACGAAGAGCAGGTAATCCTCTATCTGAACCGGCGCGGCATGTCGACCTTCGTGATGTGTCGCGACTGCGGGAAATCGGTGCAGTGTCTGGGCTGCTCCGTATCGCTTGTGCAGCACGCCGAAATTGACGGGCTCGTGTGTCACTACTGCGGCTACTCGCGGGCCATGCCGTCCGTCTGCGACCACTGCGGCAGCCGCAACATCCGGGCCTTGGGCATGGGCACGCAGCGCCTCGAAAGCATGGTGAAGAAGCTCTGGCCGAATGCTCGCGTCCTCCGCCTGGATAGCGACGCCGCGCGCGGACCCGATGCGTACTTCCAGATCTGGGAGGCGTTCAGCGAGCGGCGCGCGGACATCCTGGTCGGCACGCAGCTAGTAGCGCGTGGCCTCGACCTGCCTGCGGTGACATGCGTCGGTGTCGTCGACGCCGACCTGCCACTCCATTTCCCGGACTACCGCTCGGCCGAGAACACGTTCTCTCTGATCGTTCAGGTGGCGGGGCGCGCTGGTCGAGACGGCCGCCCGTCGTCGGTGATCGTGCAGACCAGCAACCCCGAGCACTACAGCCTCCGCTGCGCGGCGGCCGGCGATTACGAAGGCTTCTACGCGGCCGAGCTGCCGTCGCGGAAGGCGTTCACCTTTCCACCGTTCGCGGACCTGGCCGTGCTCACGCGTTCGGACTCCGACGACGCCCGCGCCGCCGCCTCCGCGCGCGAGGCGGCGGAATCGATCGCAAGCGGCCTGCTGAAGGACGGCATAGAGGGCATCCGCGTCATGGGTCCGTCGCCGGCTTTCATACACCGGCTCCGCGGCGAGTATCGATGGCAGGTGACGCTCAAGGGCGAGCGGCTCGAACGGGCCCGCCTTCTCGCGCCGCGCGGGCGCGGCTGGAGCTTCGACGTCGACCCGGTGACATAGCGGCGCGCTATTAATCGATAAGCTTCCGGCGGTGAGCGGGGCACCTGAGCTCACGGCGATGGGGGCGGGCGACCTGGCGCGTGGTATCGCCGCCCGCCATTTCTCCGCGAGCGAGGCCGTCGCTGCGCTCCTCGAGCGGCAGGACGAGGTCCAACCGAAAATCAATGCGGTGGTCGTGTCGCTGGCCGGCCAGGCGATGGCGGCGGCGAAGGCGGCCGACCAGGGCAGGCCACGCGATGGCCAGAAGCTCTACGGGGTTCCCGTGACGGTCAAGGAATGCTTCGACGTGGTGGGCACCGCCACGACGGCCGGGCTCATCGGCCGCGCTGCGACTCTGGTTAGCGACGACGCCGAGCTGGTCAGCCGGCTGCGCGCTGCGGGCGCGATCGTCACGGCGAAGAGCAACCTGGCGCAGCTCGAGCTGTACGTGGAGTCGGACAACCCGCTCTACGGGCGCACCAACAACCCGTGGGATCTCGCGCGCACCCCGGGCGGGAGCAGCGGCGGCGAGGCGGCGCTGGTGGCCGCGTCCGCATCGCCCCTCGGTCTCGGGACCGACATCGGCGGCAGCGTGAGAGTGCCCGCTCACTTCTGCGGCCTCTGCGGCCTGCGCGCCACCCCCGGCCGCTTGAGCCTGGCCGGCACGGCGGACGAGTTCCTGTTCGATCACCTCTCGGGCGTACCCGATTCTGCTGGGCCGATCGCCCGCAGCGTGGCCGACCTGAAGCTTGCGATGGACGTTCTCGGCTCACCCGTTCCCGATGCCAGGCTGGACGGCCTCGTCATCGGCATGTACGACGACGACGGCTTCATGACTGCGTCCGCAGCCGTGCGTCGCGCGGTGCGCCAGGCTGCGAGCGCCCTCGAGACAGCCGGCGCGCGGATCGTTTCGTTCGAGCCGCCGGCTGTGCTTGAAGCTCTCGACATCTTCTATGGAATGTTCACCGCCGACGGCGCGGCCGCTTTCGTGAAGCTGATAGCGGGCGAGAGGACTGACTCGCGTGTCGCTCAGCTCATGCAGCTTGCGACCATGTCGGCGTGGATGCGGCCCGTCCTCGGCGCCGGCCTGACGGTCGCGGGCCAGAGACGTCTCTCTCATCTGATCAGGACCACAGGCGTGCGGACGCCCGAGGAGACGCAGGCACTGGTCGCGCGCCGCGACGCCTACCGCAATCGTTTCGAGTCGGCGGTTGCGGCAGCGGGCGTGGATGCTCTGCTGTGCCCGCCCAACGCGCTGCCCGCGCTGACGCACGGCGCGAGCGCGGACCTCGGGCCGGGCAGCGTGAGCTACACGGCGCTCTACAACCTCCTGGGTTGGCCGGCAGGGGTGGTTCCGGTGACTAGAGTTCGGTCTGGCGAGATGGACCGCCGGCCGCGTGGGGGAGACATGATGGACCGCGCGGCGCGCCGGGTCGACAAGGACAGTGCGGGCCTCCCGGTCGGCGTCCAGGTCGCCGCCAGGCCCAACCGGGAGGACCTCATCCTCGCCGTGATGGGAGCGGTGGAGGCGGCCCTGTCCGGTTCGGTCGACTACCCCAGGGTGCCCCCGGCGCTTGCCTAAGCGCGGATTGGGCTGAAGGGAGGCCGGGTAAAATCGATCTCGTGGCCCTCCGACCGATCCTGACGTTCGAACATCCCGCCCTCCGCGAAAAGGCGAAGAAGGTGTCGCGCGTTGACACGTCCATCCAACGTCTCATCGACGACTTGACTCAGACCATGCTCGACGCGCCCGGCGCGGGCCTGGCCGCCAACCAGATCGGCGTGCCCCTGCGTGTGTGCGTGGTCAAGGGCGACGACAACCAGATCTGGGGCCTCGTGAACCCGGAGATTGTCAAGCATGCCGGCTCGCAGGTCGGCTATGAGGGCTGTCTCAGCTACCCGGGATGGGTGGGCGAGGTTGAGCGCTACGAGACCGTCGTTGTCAAGGGCCGCAACCGCCACGGGAAAGAGGTCCGCATCAAGTCCAGCGGTTTCACGGCGCGCGCCTTCCAGCACGAGCTCGACCACCTCGACGGGGTCCTTTTCATCGACCGGCTCACCAGCCTCGATACGCTGAGGCGGGTCGAAGAGCTGGAGGCCGAGGTTCGGGAAGAAGCCGTCGCGGCGGCTTCGGGCTAAGGCCACCACCTTCCTGAGGCTCGTTTTCGCGGGCACGGCCGCCTTCGCGGTGCCGTCCCTGCGCTCTCTGCATGCGGCGGGCCACGACATCGTGCTCGTTATCACTCAGCCGGACCGGCCGGCTCATCGAGGGCTGAAGGTGACGCCGTCGCCGGTGAAGGTCGCGGCTCAAGAGCTTGGGCTGGGGGTGCTGCAGCCGGAGAAGATACGCGATCCGGCGGTCGTCGAGCGTCTCCGCGAGTTGCAGCCGGATGTAATTGTGGTGGTCGCGTACGCCCAGATCATCCCGCGCGACGTGCTCGCGATCCCTCCAGGCGGGGTCGTGAACGTGCACGGGTCCTTGCTGCCCCGCCATCGTGGTGCGGCGCCGATCGCGCACGCCATCCTTGCGGGCGACGGCGAGACAGGCGTCACCATCATGCGTATGGACGAGCAGCTCGACCATGGTCCGATCCTCGCCATGGGCCGAACCAGCATCGGGCCTCGCGATGACGCACCTGCTTTGAGCGAGCGGCTGGCGGCGATGGGCGCCGAGCTGCTGGTGGCGACGCTGGCTCACCTTGACGAAATCTCGCCCGTTGAGCAGGACCACGAGCGGGCCACGGTGGCGCCCCGGCTGCGACGTGAGGACGGCGAGCTCGATTGGGCCGCCGGTGCAGAGGAGATCGACAGGCGAGTGCGCGCCCTGCAGCCGTGGCCCGGGGTCACGCTGCCGACGAAGCGTGGCCGAGTCAAGGTGCTGAGCGGTCACGTCGAGGGAGATCGGTACGTGCCCGACGTGGTCCAGCTGCCGGGGAAGCGTC
>Ga0209283_10000205_pt1 | contig 28514 bp, 28 predicted proteins | sample CZO8metaG_2_FD_188354 | JGI IMG/M metagenome (GOLD analysis project Ga0209283, IMG submission 188354) | Vadose zone soil microbial communities from the Eel River Critical Zone Observatory, Northern California, USA - CZOApr15con2H1.8 metaG... | ecosystem: Environmental > Terrestrial > Soil >...
TTCTGCGAAATACGACTTTTTGTGTGTCGAAGGAGATGCTCTTTCTGCAACCGACGCAGAAGTTACCTGCGATATTAGGACTATTGTTAAATGTCGTTCTCATATTGTCCGATTCCTGCCCGAGCTTCTGTCTCTTCTGATCAATGTAGCCCTTGAATGCAACAACCTCTTGGCTGTCAGGATTAACCTGCAACAGCTCGTTTACAGCTTCCTCCGCTTCTGACAGAACTCTGACTATTTCTTGGAACTTTGCCAGCATCTGACTCGTCATTCCACCGTCCACCATCAAAACTCCCTCCCCCATCGGTTGGATAGCTTTTGGAGACGAGCTCAGCTCACTGCTCATCGTATCTGCCAACTTGTAGCCAAAATAGGCCTTTAGAAACAGCAGTCCTTCGGATGCGGGATGAGCGTTTAGACCATTCGATACGATATCGAGTGCAGACGGAAAATTAGAGTTGTCAGCCTCCGCCATAGCAGGCTCGACGAAGTGCTTGTACTCTTCAGGGGTGCACTTCAAAGGAACGTTGAAGGCACCTTCAGTACCCCCCAAGGACCATTCGCACTAACGAACCCCGCACCGGGAAAATAGTTTCCGTGCCCCTCGAATAACCCTACCAGTACTACAGGTCCCGTGGAGTCTCCACCGAGGTTCGGCGAAACCGAGTCGCTATTTCTTGTCTTGTCGAAACTTCTCTTCTAAGCTCTTCAGTTCGCCGTGCTCCTTAACCCTAATCGTCACGTTCATGCTGAAGACCAATCCCACGCGTCTCAGGAACGAGTAGAACTCCTCACCAGATATCGGTCCCTTGAGCCTGCCCGATCGTATCAAACCCGCAAGGTTCTTCTCGATCTGCCCAACTTCCCGAGGATAATATCTGCGAGCAGTTTCCAGCACCTCCATCCCCCTCCCAACTAGGATTTTCCCGACGACTTCTCGCGCCTCCATCTTTGGGGGTTCGACTGGCAAAGGAGACGGCTTTTCCTGGGACAGCAACATCTTCCGACGGAGCTCTAGAGCCTTCTTCTGGCGTAGAATCTCTATGTCGGAAGACACGTTTTTCGGACTCCGACGAAAAATCGTTGAGGCGTCTACATAAGGCTAGTTTTCCCGATCACAACGGTTTGATCCCTATTGCTCGCTCAAACTCGTACAAGGCTCTCGCGACGATAGTCCACGCTTCGAGATTTCTCTTGTCAACACGGTGTATCTCGGTTGCGAGTTGGAGCGCATTCTTGGAGAAGTGACCTTTTGAAAACCCACCTACGAGAATAACAGGCTTCTCTCTCATCGCGAGCTGATGTGTGATTTCTTTTAGGAGCATCGGTGTTCCCTGCGTTGTTAGAGCTACCACACTCTCTGGGGAGACCTCTGCGATCAGGTTTCTAAGAGATTGCCGTTTCAACGACATTAGTGTCGGACCCTTTGTTGGAACCGCGTACTCTTCGTACAGTTGTTCGAGCAATGAGACGAACCGGTCGGTGCTCCTTGGAAGCCGAGCCTTTGAATCCACAGCGATCACATGATCGTCGCGAGTGTGAATGTAGCATTGAAGCTGTCCTTCCGCGTTAAGCGGTGATCCTAGCGCCAATAGCAGGGAGAAATGAGCGATGTCGGGCCTGCCTCTTCCCATTTCGGATTGTCCCAGCTTCAAGATTGCTCCGTGATGGTAGCTCTGGTCAAGGATCAAATGATGAGGGTCTTTTCTCTTCTTGCGAGCTGCGCTTTTCACAGTGGGGTGGCCAGCTATTTCATTAGGTACAAGTTCTATGGCCGACTCGGCAAGTATCAGTGTCAGTGCCAAGGACCGATTCCCCGCGGGCCTGTATTTTGCTGAGGTTATGAGCTTCATGGCCGGGAAGACCTCGCGTCGGAACTATGGAAAAGTTCGCTCTGCCATTGCTTCCGTGGCCCAGGAAAGGATGCAGATCCTTCTGGGACAAGCGAGAGATATGGCCGGGAAGGATCAGAAGTTGTCTCGGCGCTACGTGGAGCTAGCGCGCAAGATTTCTACCCGGACAAAAATCCGGATGCCGAGAGAAGACAAGAGGTACTTGTGCAAGGGTTGTGGAATAGCTCTCATACCAGGGTTGAACGCGAGGGTCAGATTGCGCCCCAGGAAGACGCGGGTCGTTATTACTTGCTTGTCCTGCGGTGCCGTCAAACGATACCCTTTCAACATGAAAAACGTGGGGGAGAGGGGGTCGTCCGCGATGAAGCCTTATATTACGCCGCCCGCGGTTTCCCCGAAGAAAAATTTCAACACCGAATGAGGACGTTGTTTAGAATTGCCCACAGCCTACGAAGTTCCAGCAGGCGAACTCATCAATCGACTAGCTAAGCATCTGAAAGAGAATGTTTCCGATATTTCTCCGCCGCCTTGGTCGGAATTCGCCAAGACTGGCGCTCACAAGGAGAGGCCTCCTCAAAACCCTGACTGGTGGTACGTGCGCTGCGCATCGCTCCTGCGGAAACTATACGTCCGCGGCCCAGTAGGAGTATCTCGGCTCAGAGTACAATACGGTGGAAACGTGGGGAGGGGGAATTCTCCCGAACACCAGGCTCCGGCAGGCGGCTCGGCAATAAGAGAGCCCTTGCAACAACTTCAGAAGGCGGAACTGGTAACTGTAGACGGGAAGAAGGGACGTAAGCTGACAAAGCAGGGAATCACACTCTTGAACCGAACGGCTGCGGAAGTGGCGAAAGAGCTGAAGGCTAGGCCCCGCGAGGCCGCAAGCTGATGTCTGAGAGTGACTACTCTGACGAGGAACTTGAAGCCTTACGTCGTCGTAGACTGGCCGAAATGCAACGCGCATCGACTGACGATCAGAGACGGTCCCAGGCCCAACAGCAGGTCGAGCGACAGAAACAGGCAATAATCAGGAGAATCCTCACGCCCGAAGCGAGGCAGCGACTCACGAACATACGAATGGTGAAACCAGAATTCGCGGAGGAACTGGAAATGCAACTGATACAACTCGCACAGTCAGGAAGACTACAAAACCAAGTAACGGATGAGCAACTGAAGAGAACGTTGGTCCAGCTGCAAGGCCAGAAAAGAGAGATCAAGATTAGGAGAGGCTAGGAAACGGCACGCCACAAGCCATCAGGGAAAAAGAAACATCTCTCCCACGCCCTAAACCAGGCCCAACCGGTCCCCTCATGGGTAGTAGCAAAGACAGAGGGAAAAGTCCGGCGAACGCCCAAGCAGAGACACTGGCGAGAGACTAAGATTAAGGTGTAACAGTCACGAGCAAAGAGAAGAAAGAGAAGAGGCCAAAGAAGAAGACAAAGGCGCCCAAGGAGAAAGCAGAGAAACCTAAGCGCCCAAAGGTCAAGGAAGAATCCCTTACTGAAGAGAAAGCGGAAGAAATCTCCCCCTCAAAGTCGAAGATAGAGGAGAAAATAGAAGAAGCGCTGGAACAGGCAAAGCCAGAGGAGCCAGAAACCCCCGAACCGGCAGAGGCCCCGGAGGCTCCCGCGGAGGCGGAAGAGCCGGAAGAGGAAGAGATGGAAATTGTCGAAGAGAAATTCTACGATCTCAACCTTCGTCGCATCTGGAACGCGCCTCGCGAAAGGCGGACCCCGAGAGCGGTCCGGTTCCTGAGGGAATATGTAGCTCGAAGGATGAAGACAGACGAAGTATCCATAAGCGAGGCGGCCAACAGCATGCTCTGGCAACGAGGAATCAGCAAACCCCCGCGGAGCATCCGCATCCGAGTCGTAAAGGACAAGGAAGGCAAGGTTATCGTCTTCCCAGGTGAGGGAAAATGACTAGTGCCTGTCATTCTATCTGACATTTTCGGAGACCCCAACGTAGGAATATTCTCCTTCGCAAACGAAAACATGGCCGTCCTACCAGCAGGAATTTCCCAGAAGAAACTCGACAGCTTCCGGGAAACACTGGGGGTCGAGCCGTACGCCATCGGAATAGCTGACTCCAGACTAGTGGGCATTTACGTGGTGGGAAACTCAAACTCGATCCTCGTTCCCTACATCACGACAGACGAAGAAGTCTCCAAGTTACGGTCAGCGGGCGCACATGTGAGCATCATCAAAGAGAGACGAACATGCCTGGGCAACATCATTCTCTGCAACGACTATGGTGCAGTTATAGACCCACGCCTCAAACCTACAACCATAACATCAATCGAAAAGGCATTGAAGGTCCCAGTACAGAGTGGGACGATCGGCGGGCTCCCACAAGTTGGCTCTCTCGCTACAGCCTCGAATAAAGGCGTGCTGGCCAATCCTATAATTGAGGAGTCTGAGAAGAAGCTGCTCTCGGAGGCCTTGGGCGTACCTGTATCCAGTGGAACTGTCAACTCTGGCATTCCATATCCCAGATCGGGCGTTGTCGTGAACTCTAAAGGTGCCGTGGTAGGTTCTCACACGTTGGGCTCTGAACTTCTCGCCGTCAGCTCTGTTTTTCAAACGGATTAGGTTAAGTACGGCCGGGTAGCCAGCTCGCTTTTCTCACAGGGCGAGCCAGAGATGAGTGAAGTCAAACTGTACAAGATAACTGGAGTGCTCCGAAAGGGAGGAGACAAACTGCCTTTCAAGAAGGAAATCCGCGCCATGAAGAAGGAAGACGCGATACAGCATCTCTACTCGGACATGGGGAGCAGGCACAAAGCCCGAAAGTTCGATATCACGATAAAAAACGTCGAAGAAGTATCGGGAACAGGAGTCGAGGCTTAGTGGCTACCACACGGAGACAAACAGTAGCCGCCCCCAGGAGGCAGACGGCTCCAGCTCCGAACGTGGAGGATCAGATGCGTCAAATCCTAACTGAGATTCGTTTTCTCGAGAGCACTGCCCGGGTATTGCAGTCCCGACTGGACCTCGTCACCGCCGCCCAGTCAGAAACGCTTACAGCCATACAAACACTTGAAGGAACCAAAGGAAAACCGACTGACACGGAGACGTTGATACCGATAGGGTCCGGCTCCTTTGTGAAAACAAAACTCGCCGATGCCCAAAATATCATAATTGGTGTCGGAGCGGGAGTCTGCATTGAGAAGAGCATTGACGATTCTATGAAGGATCTACGCGTGAGGTCCAGCGAGCTGGAGAGAGCCAGAGTCAACGTGACACAGCAGCTCAGCCAGGTTATCAACCAGAGCGAGGACTACAGAGCCCACCTTAACGATCTCGTCAAGAAAAGGGGCGGTGGAACATTAGAGATTGTTTGAAAAGCTCAGAGCCCAGTTCTCAAGCTTCTACGACCGCGTCGCCAAGACCGAGCTGAAGGGCAAGGACTTGGAAGGGGTTCTTTACGAATTCCAACTATCCCTCGTCGAGAACGACGTGGCTGTAACGGTAGCAGACTACGTGGGCAGTGAACTGAGAACAAAGCTGCAGGACGTTCAGTTCGCCAGGTTCACCGACCCCCGAGCCCGGGTCAAAGTCATCCTGCAAGACATCCTCCTATCCGTCTTGCAGAAGGCGGGCCGACTGGATGTTTTCGAGTTGATTGATAAGAAGAAGGCAGCTGGAGAACCAGCGATCATTGTCTTCGTAGGTATCAATGGAACCGGAAAGACTACGAGCATCGCTAAGCTGGCTCACATCCTACAAAAAAGGGGTCGAACCAGTATTCTCGCAGCCAGCGATACTTACCGGTCAGGCTCAATTGAACAGTTGGAAGAACACGCGAGGCGCATTGGGGTCCGAGCAATCAAACATCAGTACGGTGCTGACCCGGCGGCTGTGGCCTTTGACGCGGTAAATTACGCCAAGGCTCACGGCATAAACGCCGTACTCATAGACACTGCTGGGAGGATGCAGACAAACAAAAACCTGCTGGAAGAAATGCGTAAGATTGTCCGAGTGACAAATCCCGACCTAACAATTCTCGTCGTGGATGCTCTAACTGGAAATGATGCTGTTGAGCAGGGAAAGGTTTTCGGCGACGCTGTCAGAATAGACGGTATTATTCTCGCGAAGCTCGATGCAGATGTGAAAGGAGGCAGCGCGATCTCATTATCCTACATAATGGGCAAGCCAGTCGCGTTAGTCGGGACTGGACAGGGCTATGATGACCTTGAGCCTTTCAACGCTGAAGTAATTATCAAGAACGTTATGGGATAGGAGAAAAAATAGAGGCTACCGTCCTCGTCCTGAGGACGGTATTTTCCTGAATTTGTTTGCGGGGAGCTGTAGCTCTACTTCGAGGGGAGTTCGAGCGGGACAGATAGCTTGGGGTCGATCAGAGTCTTAAGTTCGTCAACCGTCGGAAATCGTCCCTGTTGATGCTTCGAGAAGATTAGCTTCCCGTCTAGCACGACGTCGAAGATTCCACTGTCGGCTGGTTTGAGGGCGACCGTGAGCTTCTTGTTCAAAGGCATGCCATACGTTGCTAGTAGTTGGTTGACCATTTCCACGGCTCTGGGCTGGTGACCGCAGGGCTGGCAGTAGGTTATTTCTAAGTCCACCATTTTCTCAATCACTAACAACGTAACATGTTAGGGACGATTTAAATCTGGTTTCCGGAGACGAAGAGATTCGTACTCTCGCCCTCCCAGGTAGTTATTATACGAGGCGACTGGCCCGCCCGGAGCTGAGGAGAGTTCTTGGCTAGCTTGAAGGGCAGGGATGTCTTGTCGCTCGCCGAATTTTCTCCCGCGGAAATCACTACTATTCTTAGGCGGTCTCTAGTCATGTCGCGATTGAAGCGGCCGCCTCAAAGACTACGAGGAAAAAGTGTTGCCATGATCTTCCAGAAACCCTCCACTAGGACCCGAGTCTCCTTCGAGACAGCCGTTTCCCAACTCGGCGGTCACCCCGTGAACCTCAGCTGGAACGAGATGCAGCTGGGACGAGGAGAAACCATCTCAGACACGGCTAAGGTCCTGGATAGATACGTTGACGCGATAATGGCAAGAGTGTTCTCCCATAATGATCTGTTAGAACTCGCAGAGAACGCGAAAGCCCCGGTCATCAATGGCCTCTCAGACAAGTATCATCCCTGCCAGATACTGGCCGACCTCCTAACTCTGATGCAGTACAAGAAGAAGCTCAAAGGGCTGAAACTAGCATACGTAGGAGACGGGAATAACGTCTGCAATAGCCTTCTCATCGGATGCGCCAAGATAGGAGTCAACATCAGCGTAGCCCGACCCGAAGGGTATGGACCCGACGGACAGGCCGTGAAACTCGCGGAGGAAGCCGCTGCTCGGTCTGGATCTCATGTCGACATTACAGAGGATGCTGAAGTAGCGGTCGAGGGTTCCGACGCGGTCTATACTGATACGTTCGTTTCTATGGGAATGGAAAAAGAGAAAGACGCTCGACTGCAATTATTCATTCCGAAGTACCAAGTAAACAAGTCACTGTTCTCTCGAGCCAAACCGGACGCAATATTCCTTCACTGTCTCCCAGCGCACAGGGGAGAAGAAGTGACCAAGGATGTGATTGACGGTCCAAATTCCGCGGTCTGGGACGAGGCCGAGAACAGACAACACACTAGCAAAGGGCTCCTCTCGCTCATCGTCTGACACCAATCAAGAATTGCTCCTGAAAGACTCTCGACCCATTATCGTTGCTTCAAAAATCGATGCGGCCTCGCTAAACATCCCACAGACACTCATCTCCCAACACGGGTTCACCGAAACCAGCCAACACCAGATTCCAACCTACAGCAACGGCAACGTTAACCTGATGGTAATCGAAAAAGAGTGCATCTACGCAGAACCAGGCGATATTCCAATCAGTGGTTCGACAATAATTTTCGCGTCCAAACACGTGAGCGCTGCGGGTAAACCAGCCCTAACGGTTCATGCAACAGGTAACCTGACCAGCCAGGCAGAATTCGGAGGAAGACCGGGAGAGGTCTCGCAGGTGGAGCCTTTCAGGATAGTACAGGCCTTGCGAACGCTGAAGCAGGAGTCAGCTAGAAACAATGAACAGATCGAGGTTACGATGGAGGCAACTCATCACGGCCCCACATCTTTTCCAGTTCCTGTTTGTTTCGTGGAAATTGGAAGTGGAGCAAACGAATGGTCTGACCGGAGACTTGGAAAGATAGCTGCACATGCTGTAGTTGCTGCGGCCAGCGACAATTCTTTCGAGGGTGTCAATGCGGTGGGGTTCGGAGGAACGTATTACTCTGCAAAGCACACTCGCATGTCCATGGAAGGTAAGTATCAGATCGGTCACCTGGTTTCTAGGAACGCCTTCGAGAGCGGGATTACGGAAACTACGTTACGTGAAACGTTTGGCAAGACGATTGGCGGGTGCGAGACCGCTCTTGTGGATTGGAAGGGATTGAGCGGGGATGATAGGCGACGCCTCGTTCAACAGCTGGAAGCTTTGGGGAAAAAGGTTGTCAGAATATGAGGTAGAGCTAGCATAGTTAAAATAGGGCACGGGCGACCTTTCGCGTTCAGAACTAACCAGTGGACTTGTCTTGGGAATAGGGAGCTTCTTGCAGTCGGCTAGGCGTTTGTTTCACGTAGCCCAGAAGCCGGACTGGGAAGAGACGAAGCTCTTGATCAAGATCAGCCTAATAGGAGTTGGAATCGTTGGAGGGATTGGTTTCGTTATCCGAGTCTTGTTTTGGGTTGTAGGGCTCTACCAAGTACCTGCTGGGCAGGGCCCCCCGACTACGCCAACTGGACCCTAATACGAGGAAGAACGATGACAACTCAGACTCAGAAGACATCTATCTACGCGGTCCGAACGACTAGTGGTCAGGAGAGAACGGTTGTTGATCTTATGGCAAGTAGGGCACAGCCGAAGAAACTCCCGATTACGGCTATTCTCGCGCCAGAGGTCATCAAAGGCTACATCTTCGTAGAGGCCAGTGGGCCGCATTTCGTCGATGAAGCCATTGCAGGGACTAGACATGCCAGGACCAGAACCAAAGGAGTAGTCTCCATTCAGGCAATCGAGCGTTTCATAGTAACCAAGCCAGTCATCGAGGAACTCAGCGTTGGAAACATGGTTGAAGTCGTAGGCGGACCCTTCAGAGGATTGAAAGCCAAGATCACTCATGTCGACAAGGTGAAGCAAGAGGTCGTCATCGAACTCTTGGAAGAAGGGTTCGCCACGCTGCCGATCACAGTACATGCCGACTATGTGAAACTGATCAGTAGAGGAGAGGATACTAGTGGGCGACAAGAAAACAGTTGACGCAATAATCGAAGGTGGAAAAGCCACAGCCGGGCCACCGCTAGGGCCAACACTGGGCCCGTTGGGCGTAAACGTTCTCCAAATAGTCAACAAGATCAACGAAATCACAAAGGCTTACGCGGGAATGAAGGTCCCCGTCAAAGTAGTCGTAGACGTTGACGACAAGAGCTTCGACGTAGAAATAGGAACACCCACCACATCAGCCCTAATCGTCAAAGAGCTCAGAGTCGAGAAAGGATCCGGCACGCCTAAAGTAACGAAGGTGGGCAACCTCACTCCCGAGCAGATCGTCAAAATAGCTGAGATGAAGAGGACGGACAGCTACGCAAAGACCCTAGTGGCCGCCGTAAAGGAGGTAGCCGGTGCATGCGTCAGTATGGGAGTAACAGTCGACTCCAAGGAGCCGAAAGAGTTCATCAAGGAGCTCGACAAGGGTCAATACAACAAAGCGATAGAAGGAGCTTAGAGGAAGAGAAATGCCAGTTTCAAAGGAAGCAATTGCCAAAGCAGTTACAGACATGCGGAGCAAGGCTCAGAAGCGCAAATTCACCCAGTCCGTGGAATTGGCAGTGAAGATGCGCGAGCTGGATTTGAAGAGACCTGAAGCGAGAATAAACGAGCCCCTGGAGCTTCCCACAGCTGCAAGCAAGGATGTGAAGGTCGCCGTTATCGCGGGCGGAGACCTGGCAATCAGAGCCAAAAACGCAGGTGCAGACCTAGTGATCGGAAAGGAAGACTTGGACAAGCTCGGACGCTCGAAGAAGGAAGCCAGGAAGATCGCTCAGAACTACGACTTTTTCGTTGCAGAGGCCCCACTAATGCCCCAGGTGGGAAAGACCCTTGGACAGATGCTGGGACCTAGGGGTAAAATGCCGACGCCAGTCCCACCAACCGTAGCGATTGATGATGTTATCAAACGGCAGAGGCGGAACGTTCGCCTCAAGATGAAGGACCAGCCAGTAATACAATGCAAGGTGGGTACTGAAGACATGCCTGACGACGTACTCGTCCAGAATATTCAAGCAGTAATCTCGAGACTGGAGTCTAAGCTGGAAAAAGGCGCCAAGAACATTTCAAAGGTGGCCATAAAGACCACGATGGGCCCATTGGTCAAAGTAACAACAACGCAGGCCTAGGAACCATGTCAACGCGAAAGATTGCTGAATGGAAGAAGGAAGCAGTCGTACAACTTCAGGATCTTCTGAAAAGATATCCCGTCATAGCAGCGGCTGAGCTCGCTAAGGTCCGCTCCTCCCAGATTCACGAGCTACGCAAAAGGATGCGCGAAAAGGTTACGATGCTCGTGACTAAGAACAATCTGCTCCGAAAGTCTGTTGAACTGTCAGACTTCAAGGATGAGAAACTCGGACAGTTTGTCAAAGACCTAGAGGGCTCAAACATTCTCCTCTTCTCCGAACTCAACCCTTACTCCCTCATAATACTCCTCGACAAGAGCAAAGTCAGAGTTCCCGCGAAAGCAGGAGACATCGCCACAGGTGAAATAATGATTTCAGCCGGTAACACCGGCCTTCCGCCTGGTCCCGTCATCAGTGAATTCGGCGAGATCAAGGTCCAGACTAGGATCGAGGGCGGGAGCATATGGATTGCAAAGGACTCTGTTGTTGCAGAGAAAGGCGATCTCATAACCCCCAAGATGGCATCAGTCCTCTCGAAGCTGGGATTGAAACCCATGGAGGCAGGGCTAAACCTCGTCATGGCCTTCGACCATGGCACAATTCTCCACGCAGATGATCTCATCCTCGACCTGCCCTCCTACAGGAGAGAGTTTGCCGAGGCTCTGAACAACGCGTTCAGCCTATCAATAGAGGCAGGATATGTCACGGAAGAAAACGCGCCGAGAATACTAGTGAAGGGAATGCGCGAGGCTCTGGCTCTAGCGGGAGAATCGGGATTCGTCGAAGAAGGCAGCGTAGAATACGTTCTCAAGAAGGCCGCGATGAACGCAGCCGTGCTAGACCAGAAAGTTTCCAAGGCAGGAACCGGAAACCCTTAAGTGTAGCAAGGAAGGGTCGGCCAAGAACTCAGAAAAGATAGTGATTGAGAGGCAAAATGCCAATGAAATACGTGTATGCAGCACTCTTACTACACTCATGGTCACAACCAGTAACCGAAGAAAACGTCAAGAAACTTGTATCGGCAGTTGGCGGAAAACCAGAAGACGCACAAGTAAAGGCACTAGTCGCAGCGCTTTCGGAAGTCAACATTGACGAAGCTCTAAAGTCGGCTAGCTCGATGATGATGGCTCCCCCGGCAGCACCAGCAGCTCCTGCAGAGGGAAAGAAGAAAGAAGAGAAGCCGGCCGAGGATGATAAGAAGAAGGAAGAGGAAGCCCTAGCAGGGCTTGGGGCGCTCTTCGGTTAGAAGAATTCGCAGGGGGCTCGCGGTATAGCACCGCATGGTCTTCTCAATACTGCAAAGCACCTCTAGGTCAGAATCCGGACTAAACGCTTTACACCTCCGCAATAATCTCCAGGGGACACGATAGATGCCGCAGATCAGCCCCCAGGAATTCGCGATACCCTTCTTCGACGAGCAAGGATTCACACGGCGAAAATGCCCCAGCTGTAGAAGCGACTACTGGTCCAATTCTCCCGAACACCAGACCTGCGGAGAAGTTCCCTGCCAACCCTACACATTCATCGGAAATCCTCCCACTAGAAGAAAGTACACCATTCCAGAAATGCGAATACAGTTCATGGACTATTTCGCAGAGAAAGGTCACACCCGCATCCGGCCCTATCCGATCGTCGCAAGATGGCGCAACGATGTCTACCTAGTAGGCGCGTCAATCTACGACTTCCAACCGTACGTTACAGAGGGAACAATGCCTCCTCCCGCGAATCCCCTTGTCATAAGCCAGCCCTGCATCCGTTTCACCGATGTTGAGCTAGCTGCCCTGGGGGGAAAGCACATGACCATTTTCGAGATGGGAGGTGCCCACGCATTCAACTATCCCGATAAGGAAGTCTACTGGAAGGACGATTGCGTCCGTTATCACCACCAGTTACTCACCGGAGTAATGGGCGTTCCCCCTGACGCTGTCACGTACAAGGAACATTTCTGGTCTGGTGGGGGAAACGCTGGCCCTGACCTAGAAGGAATAGTTTCGGGCCTAGAAATCTCCACTCTAGTCTTCATGCAGTATAGGGTCCAAGGTGACCAGCTGACTCCAACACCGATCAGAACGGTGGACACCGGCTACGGAATCGAGCGTTGGTCTTGGCTCTCGCAAGGATCCCCAAGTGCTTTCCAAGCTGTCCATGGCCCAGTCCTCCAGCAGGTAATGGACCTGGCCCGAGTCCAGGTTGATGAAGGAATAATCGCATCAATCACACGTGCGGCTGGAGTATACGGGTCGAAAGTCAAAACAAATCGAGAAGCATACATCCAGAGTATAGCGACCGAAACAGTACTAGATGCTGGCAAGATTCGAGAACTCTTGCCCCCTCTGGAGGCAGCCTACGCCATTACGGATCACTCAAAGGCTCTCACATTTCTATTGGCAGAAGGAGTGGTGCCGTCCAATGTTGGAGAGGGATACCTCGCCCGGCTGATAATTCGTCGAGCTGCAAGACTCGCCAGACAATTGGGAATTTACGAACAGCTTCCTTCGATAGTGGAGGGACAGATCAAGCTGTGGAGCAGTGACTTCCACATTCTACGGGATATGAGATCCGAGATACTGGAAGGCTTGGCGATAGAGATGAAGAAATACTTGGAGACAATCTCCAAAGGCTCCGAAGCAGTGGTACGACTATCCAAGGAGCTCTCCAGCAAAGGCATCAGAAAGATCCCACTAGAACAATTGGTCCTCTTGTACGATTCCCAAGGCCTCTCCCCGGAAATAGTCAAAGAGGGGGCCGAGAAGGTAGGTGTAGAAGTCGACATACCGGACAACTTCGTGGCGCTTGTGGCCGACCGACACTCGCGACCTAACGCCAGCCTGGGAGAGATAGACACTAAGAGTGACTTGGAGGCTAAGCTACATGACTTCCCCGATCTGCCAGCAACCCGGACCCTATACTATGAGAATCAATACCAGACATCGTTCAAAGCAAAAGTAGTAGCTAAAGTAGCGGACAACGCTATCGTTCTGGACCAGACCAGCTTCTATCCTCAGGGCGGGGGACAACTAGCAGACCATGGCGAACTTCGGTTTGGAGAGAAGAAGGCGAAAGTCATTGATGTGCAGAAAATAGGCGGGACGATTGTTCACTTGTTAGACCAGTCTTTCGATTCCGCGGTCGACATTGTGCAGGGCGAGATTGACTGGTCTCGAAGACAGAACCTGATGCGCCACCATACCGGCACTCACTTGCTTCTTGGCGCGGCAAGGAGAGTTCTGGGGGAGCACGTCTGGCAAGCCGGAGCCCAGAAAGATGTGGACAGTAGCAGGTTGGACATTACTCATTACTCGGAAATCAGCTCGAAAGAGCGCGAGCGAATCGAACGTCTCGCCAACCAAGTCATCCTGAGAGACCTATCAGTCCAAGTGAGCTGGATGGCTCGCGAAAAGGCGGAGGCCAAGTACGGTTACAGGCTCTACCAGGGAGGGGCAGTCCCAGGTTCCAAGGTCAGAGTTGTAAAGATAGTTGGATGGGATGCCGAAGCTTGCGGCGGAACCCATGTCAAGAGGACCGGCGAGCTGGGTGTATTCAAGATCGAAAAGATTGACAGACTACAGGACGGCGTAGAGCGGATCATCTTCTCCGCGGGAGAACCGGCTCTCAAACGTATCAACCAGTATTACGAGAAAGTAGCAAAGGCGAGTGAACTGTTGAAGACGACGCCTGACCGATTGCCTGAATCAGTAAAGTCGCTACTAGCGGAACGAGATGCGCTGGAAAAGGAACTGGAAAACGTACGAGCGAAGACCTTGGAGTCGCAGTTGCGGCATCTTGAGAAGACAGCGCAGGTCGTTGGCCCGATCCGGCTGGTAATAACCAAGCTTTCCAGGAAAAAGGGAGTAGACCCTGTGGAAATCGCGAACAGACTGAAAGTATCTACCCCCAACATGGTAGCGGTGATCTTCGAAGTATCCGACCGGGTCCAAGTCGTGGCAGCAGCAGGAGAAGACGCAGTAAAGGCGGGAATCAACGCTGGCGAGATAGTAGCTGCCAGCGCGAGAGTCCTCGGAGGTGGAGGCGGAGGCCGACCCTTCTTCGCAACTGGCGGAGGCTCAGCGAAAGAAAAAGTGGCTGATGCGATGAAGATCGCGGAGGAGATCGTCGCGAAACAGCTCAGCACCCCTACCCTTGGGCCGGTGACCTAATGCCCGCCAAGTTTGACTGGCGAGCGCTAGAGAAAAAGTGGCAGAAAAAATGGGCCTGGGCCAAAGTCTACGAAGCCGACCCAGACCCACGTAAACCGAAGTACTTTGTGACTGCCGCCTATCCCTATCCTAACTCTCCGCAGCACATAGGCCATGCCCGCACCTACACTCTGGCCGATGTCAACGCGCGATATCATCGGATGAAGGGCTTCAACACACTATTCCCAATGGGATTCCACTACACTGGAGCCCCCCTCTTCGCCATGAGCAAACGCCTGAGCCAAGACGATCCTGAGATCGTCCGAACTTTCACCAACGTCTACGGCATACCCCGGTCGAAGCTGGACGGCCTGAAAGAACCGAGGAGAATGGCGGAGTACTTCAGGGACGACATAAAGAAGGGAATGATCGAGATCGGGTTCTCGGTCGACTGGCGCAGAGAGTTCACCACGACCGACCCTCTTTACACCCGTTTCATCACTTGGCACTTCGAATGGCTAAACAGGAAAGGGCTCATAACTAGAGGGACCCACCCAGTTGCGTGGTGTCCCAACGACAGGAACCCCGTAGGTACAGTCGACACCCAGGGAGATATTGAACCAGAAATCGGCGAATCCTACCTTGTCAAATTCGAAAGGAATGGCGTAATCTATCCTACGGCCACTCTAAGGCCGGAGACGATCTTCGGAGTTACCAACATCTGGATTAACCCAGACGCACAGTATGTTAGGGTCCACGTTGATGGCGAGCAATGGGTCGTAAACAGAGAAGCAGTTGAGACTCTCCAACACCAAAACCACACGGTCAAGATAGAGCACGAGTTTGCCGGGAAGAATCTACTCTGGAAATCAGTGACGAACCCGGTCACCAACGTAACAATTCCCATTCTTCCCGGGCAATTCGTAGAACCCGACGCTGGAACGGGAGTGGTAATGTCAGTCCCAGGCCATGCTCCCTACGACTACCAAGCTCTGACCGAATTGAAGTCCGACGCGACAATTCCCGCAGACAGTGTTCAAACTATCAACGACATTCGGCCCATTTCGATGATCCGCCTGGACGGGTTCTCGGAATATCCTGCCGAGGATATCATCAAGAAATTCGGCATCACAGGACAGAAGGATGTTCGGCTGGAGCAAGCGACGAAGGACCTCTACTCTAAGGAATTCCATAACGGCATCATGAAGGACAACACCCAGATCTATGCTGGGTTGACAGTCGAAAAAGCGAGACAAGCAATAATCGAAGATCTTTCAAAGATTGGAAAGGTGGCCAGACTCTACGAGATAAAGAACGGGCCCATAACCTGCAGGTGCGGGACGAAAGTAGTTGTCCACATAGTCGACAACCAGTGGTTCATCAATTACGGCGATCCGGAATGGAAGAAGCTAGCCCACCAATGCTTGGATCAAATGACGATTCTCCCAGAAGAACGTCGGAGCGAATTCAACTACACCATTGACTGGTTGAGGGAGAGAGCTTGCGCGCGGAAAGTGGGACTAGGCACTAGACTACCTTGGGACAAGGAATGGACAATCGAAGCGCTATCCGACTCGGTAATCTACATGGCATACTACGTACTGGCCAAGTATCTGTCGAAAGAATGGGTCACATTCAAAAAGTTCGAAAGGGACCCAGACAAACTATCAGACTCCTTCTTCAACTACGTATTTCTAGGCCAGGGTTCAATCGAAGATGCCGTAATGGAAACAGGCATCTCCAAGAGAATCGTAGAGGCGATCCGGAAAGAATTCGCTTACTTCTATCCAGTTGACATGAGGCACTCCGCCAAAGACCTTGTTTCAAACCACCTCACCTTCTACATCTTCCACCACGCGACCCTATTCCCGCAAGACCGTTGGCCCAAGGGAATAGTCGCCAACGGCTTCGTCCTCATGGAAGGAGCCAAGATGTCCAAGTCCCTTGAGAACATCAGACCATTAAGAGAGGGAATTGCGAAGTTTGGAGCGGATCCCCTTAGAATTGGAGTGTTGGCCACCGCAGAGCTCAACCAGGATACTGACTTCAGCGAAACATTGGCATCATCCATTCAAGAAAGACTCGTCAACCTAATCCGACAGTCTCGAAAACTGGGCAGACAAAAGGTCCCGAGTAAAAGGAATTACTCTATTCTGGACCGGTGGATGCTGAGTCGGCTAAACAATACGATTGAAACGGCCACGATAGCGATGGAACGCCTGAGGGTTAGAGAGGTAATCAACATGGTCCTTTACCAGCTCGACAATGACGTCGCCTGGTATCAGCGGAGGTTAGGTCCAAGGAAATTAAAGGTGGACGGGAGAAACCAGGTTCTGAAGAGAGTGATGGAGGCGAAGGCCCGAATGCTAGCGCCCTTATCGCCTCACGTTGCCGAGGAGATATGGAACACATTAGGCAACAAGGGCATGGTGGTAGAAGCGGAATGGCCCGCGGTCGAATCAGGACTCAGCGATAACGCTGCTGAACAGGCCGAATCCATCATAAGACAAACTTTAGAGGATACAGGGGAGATTCTGAAAGCAACAGGCCTGACGCCTAAACTTATCGTCTACTATGCTGCAGCTCCGTGGAAATGGCGAATATACCGGCAGGCATTGGCGTATGGCTCGGATAAGGAAGAAAGACCCGGAGACTTCATCAAGCAAGTTATGGCGGATCTTGGAATGCGCGAAATCGGTGAACCCGCCGCACACTACGCAGCGAAGTCAATACAACAAGTTCGCCAAATGGGAGAAGCACTCCGCAAGTTCAGAAAGGAAGGGATCGATTTGAATGAGAAGAAGATATTCGTGGAAGCGGCAGACTTCTTCAAACGAGAACTAAAGGCGGATGTTCAGATCTGGCAGGAGGGGGACGATGAAGTCTATGATCCCACTGGACGAGCCAAATTCGCAGAGCCCTACCGTCCTGCAATATTCTTAGAATAACACTGATTAGAGTACTTTGACAGCCATCTTGCATACTGGACAATACTGGTACAATTCGTAGATTTGCGGGGATTCCTGAGTCTTTCCAATATCGTGCACTATGATAGCAGTCATCTCCTGAAAACAGGGTGAATGCTGAGAATCCTCCATCGGTGTTACCTCGACAATCGAATCCTTGGGTTTGGTTTTCTCAAGCTGGTCGACGAGTCGATCGACGTTTTCCAAGGAGAACTCCTCAAACGGTAAGTGTGAGTCTTTAGTAACGACCTGCCGGTCCCTTCGGACGGCTTTGCTCATCCCAGCACCACTAGTCTCGGACCAGCTCTATATCTAGGAGCCAGCAGTCGATCCCGCTTAAAGATTGAGTAACTCGAACGTGTAAGTAGCTCTCTTGACGTTTAGCATAATCGGACTCGGCTAGACCGTTGTTAGATCTTTCGCAAGACCAGTCTAAGCGCTTGGTCTAGAATCGTTTCTTGAACTTTCGAATGGGATGTGGCTTCTCGATCGAAAACCATTCTCCACCACAATTGTTAGGGCAGGTTGAACTCTCAAGCCGGACCGTTTGTCCTTTCGAATAGTCTGGATCTCGGCGCCTCACCTCGAAGCTCCGTTCAAACTCGGTCCCGCATTTGATGCATCTCAACTCTAATACGACCCTAGGCACTCGGATCACAGCGCCGATAATGCCGCGGGCCAACGGTAATTAAATCAGAAAGGCTAGCGATTCTCAAGAGTTCATCGAATATGGCTGTCGTAGAGACTTGTCGCAATCTGTCGATAGACGAATCGCTTGCGGCCTGTTTAGAAACCATTTACAACAGCCGCCTCGATAGAGTGCTACATTCTCTCCGGCGCATGGGACCGCGATACTATTTTCGGTTGAACACTCTCGCAGGTAGTCCCTCCGCCACTCTAGAGGACATGCGATCCCGAGGATTGACGGTGGGCGTACATGAGACTGTTCATGACGCGGCTTTCTTACAAGTAGAGGAGACCACAGTGGAAGCGGAGGGATTCTCGGTTGAGGCCGATAGGTTCGCCGCCGAAGCAGTCTCCCAAGGGGCTCATCTCTACGCGATGGGAGTAAGAAAGTGTCAAGGGCTGAGAGCTGGAATGGCTGTCACGGTCGTCGACAAGAGAGGAGTGCCGGTCGGATCTGGGGTGGCAAGACAGGGTGAGACTAGCGTTCTCAGATACCATCAAGGTATCGCCGTCGAAGTCTTGTCCAGCAAATATCGGCTTCCGGCGTTCATGGAGACCTCGTGGCACAAGGATGGTTTGATTCATCTTCAATCCCTTCCCTCAATGGTCACCTGTCATGTCTTGGACCCGAAGCCGAATGATGTGATCGTCGACCTCAACTGCTCACCTGGTGGAAAGATGTCGTACTTGTGTCAGTTGACAAACAACAGAGCGCGAGTGGTCGGCTTCGACAGAAACGAACAGAAAATAGAGAAGACACAGAGACATCTGGAAAGATTGAAGTGTGCAAATTACCAGCTAATCACACATGATTCTAGGTACGCTCATATCGACTATTCGTTCAAGGCGGACAAGGTCCTCGTAGATCCTCCATGTACCGGACTCGGTGTAATGCCTAAACTATCTATTGAGACCACGATGGATGACATTCTGAATCTTTCCGCTTACCAGAAACAGTTTCTGACCGCAGCGGCATCGTTGGTGAAGGAAGGCGGGACCGTCGTCTACAGTGTTTGCACTGTCACCGGAGAAGAGTGTGAGGATGCGGTGAGGTTTGCACAGGATAAGTTGGGGCTTGAGAAGGTGGAAGCCGTTCCATGGATAGGCCGGCCTGGGTTCGATGCGGAGGGCTTGACCCAAAGGTTTGATCCCGAGCTTGACGGGGCCGGGTACTTCATCGCCCGATTCGTTAAGGGCTAAGCGGGCGCTGTCTTGGCAGACCTTGCCTCATTCCTGAGCCGCCTGAAGAAGGCAAAACAGGCGATAGGGGAATCACGCTTGACAAAAGCCCTCGTCATTCATCATGATGAAGCCGATGGGCTTAGTTCAGGCGCGCTCAGCAAGCTAGCTCTGGAGAGGCTAGGTCTTGATACTCATCTTGTCTGCCTCGACAAGCTCTACCCAGAAGTGGTGAGAGATGTCGAAGGACGGCTTCAGCAGATAATCGTCTATGCCGACATAGGCTCAGGGCACATAGAGTGGCTCGGCGAGCACAACAAATCAAAGAGTCTAATTCTCACCTTGGATCACCACGACACGTCAGAGAGAGAATCCCTTGGCGTTTACAACCTCAACCCTGAACTAGACGGATTCTCGGGAGAAAAGGACGCGTCTTCAGCGACAGTAGCGTACCTGTTTGCCAAGACAGTGGATCAATCTCTAGTAGAGTTCTCTCATCTTGCTCTCATAGGGTCCACCGAGATTCCGGGAGAGCTTCAAGGGCTCAACAAAATTCCCCTTGAAGATGGTGAAGCAATCAATCTGATCCACAAGACCCCCAAGGGAGGCTTGAAGTTCGAAAAGTCAGGTGTCGTGCTTTCGCCAACCAGAGCTTCGACGGTGCTCAATGTTCTCGGGTCTGTTGGATATTATCGGGATGGGCCAATGATGGGCGTAAACGCGTGCATCAAGGGCTTCGACCAGGAGACCCTCAAAGTGGCGCAGCGATTGGAAGAAGAGAGAAAGCTGGCCAACCAGAGAATGCTGAGTCTAATACGGGCTAATGGCCTTTCCCAGTTGAAAATGGTCCAGTGGTTTCACGCTCGAGACAACTACAGCGGAATGAGTGGGAAAGTTGTTGGAAGTTTCTGCTCCTACCTGAGCTATCAACGGTTTGTAAATCCCGTCAGATACCTGATCGGAATGATGAACGTCCCACCGGATATTCCTGGATGGGGAAAGCTTCCGTCGTCGCTCGTGAAAGTGTCAGCACGCGCTCCGCGGCCTCTTGCCGGACTCATTGAGAGAGGTGCGAGACCTCCTCTTTCACGAATACTCCCAAGTTCATGCGAGAAAATTGGAGGTTTCGGAGATGGTCATTCTGTGGCCGCATCGGGCGTGTTCCCAATTGGGGCCGAGGATTCGTTCTTGAGCGAGGTCGATAAGCTGGCCGGAGACGCGAGTGCCTAGGATTTTTCTACGACAGTTTGAGCCTGCTCGTGCATGAACTCTAGTAGATAGTATAGTCCACCAACGCCCTTGCCGGTGGCACCGCTTCCTTTCCATCCGCCGAAGGGTTGGGCTCCAGGCCACGCTCCCGTGGTGGCTCCTCCTTTCCGGTTGGCGTAGGTGACTCCGAATTCGATGTTCTTGAAGAAGTACTCTCGTTCCTTCAGATCCTCACTGAAAATGCCCGCGGTCAATCCAAAATCCGTGTCATTCGCCTTCTTGAGTGCCTCATCTAGGGTCTTGAATTCGTCAACAGCAACAAGAGGCACGAAGAGTTCCTCTTTGAACAGTTTGTGATTTGAGGGCAGATTAGTTACCACAGTCGGCTTTACGTAGTAGCCCTTAGGCAATTTTCCCTCCGGAGTGATTCCTCCCGCCAAGATTTCTCCTCCATCTTTCTTGGCTAGCTCGACGGCGCGCTGATACTTCTTGACGGCGCGATCGTCGACCACTGGCCCGACGAAAATCTCTCGCTGTCGGGGGTCTCCCACCTTGATATTTTCTACTTTGGACTTGAGTATCTTGAGAAAGTCGTTCTTTATTCCTCGTTCAACGTAGACCCTTGATGTGGCGCTGCACTTCTGGCCCCCGTATCCATAGGCTCCTCGGATGACTCCTTCGGCTGCTTTCTCAAGATCGGCCTTGGAAGTAATGATGGCCGGATTCTTGCTTCCCATTTCAGCAATGAACGGCTTTGGATAGTGTTGTTTGGTTACGAAATCACGGTAGAGTTGCATTCCCACATCTTTCGATCCGGTGAACGCGATTCCTTCCACGTCTGGGTTTGTAGTGACTTCATCTCCAAATGCTCCTCCTGGGCCGGTCATGTAGCTGATGGCTTCGCCTGGAACTCCAGCTTCGACTAGTATCTCGTAGAGTTTCAGACCCGAGAAGGGTGCTGCACTCGTCGGCTTGAAAACCACGGTGTTCCCAGTGATCAAGGCCCCTGCTACCATTCCCGCCGCGAGTGCCAGAGGGAAATTGAATGGCGATATTACAACCCAAGTGCCGTGTGGGCGTAGGACGCTCTTTGATCTTTCACCGGGAGCCCCAGGGCCCATGGGCTTGATGTATCCGTTATTTTCCTCCATTAGATGGGCATAGTAGCGGAACATGTCGACGCCTTCGTTGGCTTCTGCAATGGCTTCGTAGCGATTCTTACCCACTTCGTAAGTTATCAGAGCGGCGAGGTAGAACTGACGTTCCTCCATGATGTCCGCCGCTCGGCGAATTATTGCAACTCGTTCTGTCCAAGGTCGTTCTCTCCAAGTGGTGAAACCCACTTTCGCGGCTTCGATGGCCTTTCTGGCGTGTTGCGCTGTTCCCTTCTGAAAATATCCTAAGAGGATGCTGGTGTCTATGGGGCTTCTAACTTCAAACTCGCCCTCTCCAGCTAGGACGCTTCGTCCGTTAATGTACATGGGATGGTGTTTTCCAAAATCCCGCTCAACTTGCTTCAGCGCCTCCTCGTACCGTGGATGAATACTCTCATCAGCTAGAAGCGTAACGTAGGTTACTTTCTTCTTTTCAGAACTGACCTGCATGCTAACCCATCCAGTATTGGGGAGCATCTAATAGTAGAAGATAAGATTGAGCCTCAAAGATGATGGCTTCCACAAACACCGCTGTCTCGCTCGGCTTGTGTTGGAACGCTCTCGAAAGAATGCTACCCCTGGAACCGTGCATATAAGCGACCGATTAGGAGGACCGGGGCTGGCCGGGACGGCTTGCACATTCAAAATGGAGTGTTGACCTGTTTTGTCCGATAAGGGCAAGGCGTTCATTAATATTGAGAATGTCGTTGCCTCGGCGACGCTGAAGCAGCGAATAGACCTCAACGCGATCGTCCGGATCTTTCCAGGTGTCGAGTACCGCCCTGAGCAGTTTCCCGGCTTAGTCTATCGGTTGAAGAAGCCGAAGACCGCGACCCTGATCTTCAGCTCGGGAAAGATGGTATGCACTGGAGCAAAATCCGAACGCCAGGCGCGAAAAGCAGTTTTGAAGGTAGTTGACGAGCTGAAGAGAGATGGAATCGTGATTATTGGCAGGCCGGAGATTACGATCCAGAACATTGTCGCGTCCTGTGGTTTAGGAGGCCACATTGATTTGGAGAAGGCGGTTTATGGATTGAAGAAGACCATGTACGAGCCCGAGCAGTTTCCAGGGCTCATCTACCGCATGGACGAGCCGAAGGTGGTGATTCTCGTCTTCACGAGCGGCAAGCTGGTATGTACAGGTGCAAAGAAAGAGATCCAGGTTCACATTGCGGTGAACAAGCTGCAGGAGATTCTTGAGGCGAAGAACCTCATCACTTACGAGGGCCCGGAGAAACCACGCCTGCCACCTCTACCCACAAAGCCATTAGACTAGGAGGGCCCGCTCTACGAGGACTGCTCCCATCTACCATCTAGGGAGCAAGATGTCTAGAATTCATCCGCTGGCTTAATCACACCGGAAGTGTCCGTAGTTGGCGGAGTAGATGCTCAAGTTACCTCTACGTCTTCCCAAGATAGCCGATCGAAACTTGATTCGGATCGATAGAGGGTAGGCGGCTAAGCAGTCACTGTAGCCCTTGTTCTTCTGAGTGTTCGCCTGGACTTTCGCGTGGTTCTGGCTGGACCCGGATGCGAGTCTCCGGCTCTTTTCATCCAGTCTGGGACAATTACTGCCCGTATGAGTTCTTGCATGCTGATTCCTCTCTCTTTCGCCATTTTTCGGAGCTGGGCGAACACTTCGGGGTCGAGGGATTGCATGAATTTGGTAGCCGTTGTCTATCACGCATCCAGTAAGGTGTTGTCTCTAGGATATAACCCGCACTTCCTCCCATGGTCCCTCCGGGTATCCCGGGGTATCAGGAGTGTTGTTGCTTAGCCACTGGGAGCAATTCCATAAGCGATCTTAAGGGAATCCCTTCGATACTGTCTTTTCCGCTCTTATTGGCTAACACCGTTACTCCGATGGGTTTCGCCTTCACGGTTTGCAAGGTCTCAATCGCTGCCCTGATCGTTTCACCCATGCGCAGAATGGTGTCAACGATCAATACCCTTTTTCCTTCGACTGCCGCGAAGCTCGGATTCACGGCTCCCGCGACCTTCTTCTCTCCTAGCCGTTGGGGTCGCACAGCGGCAATCGGCTTTCCCAGAGACCTTGCGACAATGAGGCCTAGGGCCATGCCTCCCGTCTCAATGCCCGCAACGACTTCTGGCTCTTCCATTTGACCCTGTTCAACGGCTTCTCGGATCATGTCAGCCATAGCCCGTCCTACTAGGGTCAAGCGACGGACACTGGAGCCGATGGGGTTCCAGTTCACATAGACATCATAGGAATCTCGGGTCTTAACGCCGTCCTTTCCGTGTAAGAGTAGCCAGACGACAGTGTCGGCTTGAACTTTCAGCTCGTCCGCTATTTCATAGGTTGATAGCCCTCGCTCTTTCAGCTCGAGCGCTTTCTTCGCGAGTTCTTCTAACGACTTCACTGGTCGTCGCCCTTACAGCAGGCAAAGGCATCCCAACCTAGTTATAACTTGTCAGAGGTGACTCGGGAGTGCACGGGTCGAACGCTAAGCGAGAATATATCTTGTGAGATAACGTGACCAAGCGAGCGGAATCGAACCAAGCTTGAGAAGGTTCCTGGTAGCGACGGAGGAAGAGATCAAAGAAGCTGCCACTACAGACGTTTACTTTACTCGGACCAAAGAGATCTTGGAAAAAGAGGGGCGTGCGGACCTCCGAGTTACCGCAGAAGTCACGACGGGTTCGTTGCCTAAGAACTGGGAGTGGGGAATACTAGCCGGGGTCGAAGAAGCCGCTCACCTTTTACAGGACATTCCGATAACCGTAAGATCGTTTCCCGAAGGGACACTGTTTCATCCAAGTGATTCGTCCGGCGTCAGGGAACCTGTAATGGTTCTTGAGGGTCGTTATTTGGATTTCTGCCTTTACGAGACACCGCTGCTCGGGCTACTCTGCCAGGCCTCAGGCATTGCAACGATGGCGGCTAGGGTAAGAAAGGCCGCGGGTACTAAGACAATTTTCTCGTTTGGGATCCGGAGAGCGCATCCCGCACTAGCGCCAATGATCGACCGGGCCTGCTACATCGGAGGCTTCGACGAAGTCTCCAGCATCTTAGGGGCAAAACTTCTGGGTAAGAATCCCACAGGAACCATGCCGCATTCTCTCATCATTGCCCTGGGAGATCAGGTTTCGGCCTGGAAGGCTTTCAACAAGCGCATGCCGAAAGATGTTCCGCGGATCGCTCTAGTTGATACTTACTATGATGAGAAGACAGAGGCGATAATGGCCGCCGAGGCTCTGGGGAAGGATCTCGATGGAGTGCGTCTGGACACGCCCAGCTCTAGACGGGGGAACTTTCCCGAAATCGTCAAGGAAGTGCGCTGGGAACTAGACTCTCGAGGATTCAAAAACGTGAAAATATTTGTCTCCGGCGGACTAGATGACGCGTCGGTAGGAACCATGTCTGAGGCAGGAGCAGACGGTTTCGGAGTAGGGACCTCCGTAAGTAACGCCCCCAGTATTGACTTTGCACTGGACATCGTGGAAGCAGACGGAAAATCCGTTGCTAAACGGGGAAAGCTAGGAGGCAGAAAGGAAGTCTGGAGGTGCGACAAGTGCCTCCGCGAGTACGTTCTGCCCGACAAAGCGGCAGCTCCTTCGTGCTCAGAATGCCAAGGCAAAACCAAGCTCATGCTTCTACCATTACTAGAGAGAGGGCAACTTAGCAAAGCTCTGCCGAGTCCGGATAAGATTCGACAATTGGTACTCCAACAGTTGGGGAAGATAACGGAAAACTAGCCACGTCTAGTCGCCCTGGTCTTCGACAGCACCTTCCTCTTCAGATCTGTCCCGCAAACTCTACATTTCTTCTCCGGCGGTTTGTATCTCCGGTGGCAAGCGGGACAATACATGATCCACTGGAACCTATGAACTATCCCATAGTTAGCTAGTGAGCCGTGGCCGATCTGAAGATACTCTGCGAGATTTTGAACAGCATAGTCATCACTGACAATGACGGGGTCCAATCCGTCAAGCTTCAGGTCTAGCGCTAACGCCAAAACTTCTCTGTCGGCCTCCGAAAGATAGCCAGATTCGCCCGCCTTGGAACTAGCGTCCTCAACCATTCCGCGCGCTCTAGGAGATGGAGCACGGACGGTGAGGTCGCCCTTTTCTCTGAACATCCGAAATCTTAGCTGAGGCATGGTGCCTTGGGATAGTTCGTCCTCCACGGCCTGGACAGAGTAAGCTTCTCCTGGCTTTGATGGGTTGAAGCCCATTATGAAGGCTGACGTGTCAAGAACCAACACTGTCAACCGTTCTCCCTCTCGGACGCGAGTCTTCGAAGACTGCGCTGCAGAAAAGTGTCCCCAAACCGCACGAAATGCGCGCTGCTGAAGGATTTTTTGAATTCCACTGATTGTCTTAGGCCGATTTGTCGAACTGGGTCTCCGTCGGTCACCAAAGTTGCGGCGGGCCCTGGCTCTTCTATGCGAACTCTCAGCTTCTTGTCAGCGGGGACCACGAGTGATTTGACGGGTTGGAGAGGAGCTATGAGGGCTAAGGAAAATACGTTCAGAGAAGTCTCCAACACAGGTCCACCGGCCGAGAAAGAGTGGGCTGTCGATCCTGTTGGGGTTGCGACTATGAACCCGTCAGCCCGGGCCTTGATGATTCTCCGGCCACCTTGAGACACGTAAAGATTGAGCATCTTCTCAAGAGCTGTTGGGAGCAGCAAGGCCTCGTTCAGACATTCCCCAACAACACGGTTCTTGTGATAGACGGAGAGGCGCCACTGTTTCTCAATCTGAAAGTCGCCCTTGAGCCACCTGTCCAACGATTGCTCAAACGCTGACGGCTCAACTTCAGTCAGGTAACCTCTTCGACCCAGGTTCACGGCTAAGATTGGGGTTTTAGGGTCAGGTATTTCCCGGACCGCCTTCAACACTGTGCCATCACCGCCGAGGGTGATGAGGAGGTCAACTCTCATTTGTTTGAGTGATTTGCCTCCTGAGAGTTTGAGGATTTTCGCGAGTTCTACTTCTGGGACGAGAGTCAGGCCACGTTGTCCAACAATGTCGCAGACTGTCCTAGCGGTGTCTATGACATCTTTGGATTCTGTTTTTGCAAGAACCCCAACTCGTTTGGTCATGATTGTCCGTTATCGCGAATAATCTTGGAGTTGGGTGGCTTGAAAAAGAATTCGCCTAGCTATCTACCTGCTGAGGGCATAAGCGGCTACTTCAGCGATACCGAGACCCATCAAAGCTTTGACTCAGCGCTCAGGTCTGCTGTCCCAAGTGTGGAAAGCGGTACATCACGTAAATCCCGGGGGTGTGAGAGTTTACACTCCTTCCTTCAGTATTAGTTCAGGGCCTTTCGTGACACCACTTCTTCCGAAGACAAATCTCAACATTGTCATCAACCTTTTAGATGGACTCTCCTGAGCGTTAGCGGCTGAGTTAGGATTTCATGAGCAAGCCTGTTTATGTCGGCGAACTCAAAATTGGCCAGTATGTCATTATTGACGGTGAACCTTGCCGTATCGTCGAGTTTGAGAAGTCGAAGCCTGGGAAGCACGGTTCGGCCAAAGCCCGAATCGTGGGAATGAGCGCGTTTACGGGCCAGAAGAAGAGCCTAATCAGCCCAGTCGATTCCAGGGTTGAAGTTCCTATGATCGACAAGAGAACGGGTCAGATCATCTCTATCTCCGGAAATCTTGTCCAGATGATGGACATGGAGAGTTATTCTACGTTCGAAAGTCCCATGCCGGACGATGCGGAACTCAGAGGGTCTCTAGCGGCGGGTGTCGAGGTGGAGTACTGGGATGTTCTCGGGCGTCGGATGATCGTTCGCAGAAAGGGCTGAATCTCTCTTCCCTCACAAGGGTCCGCCTGCGGTAAAGCATCTTCGACTACGCCCAGGAATGACTGTGGGCTCTCTAGCCCAGGAGATGAAGGGTACTCGAGTCTTAGGGGGCGGGCGAATTGGTGCAGCGGTAGATGTCGTTTCTGAGATGTTTCACGGGAGGGAGTTTACGAATTTTCTCACTTTGGCGGGTCCTATGGTCCCCGCAGGATTCCGCTTGTTGATTGGCGATTTGATTGATCGTGGGTTCTTAGACGCGATCGTAACCACAGGAGCGAATCTTACTCACGACGTGATTGAGAGCTTGGGATTACGACATTATCAAGGGAGTTTTCAGGCCGATGATAGGAAGCTCATACGTCAAGGATATAGTAGGATTGCAGACATTTTCGTGAAGGAATCATCCTTCGAGAAACTGGACAAAACTGTCCGGCGATTACTAGCAAGGATTCCGGTTGAGGAGCGCAGGAACCTCGCGTTCTCGGACTTGCTTGCGAAGCTGGGTAAGATGATAGAGGACCCGGAATCAATCCTACACAACGCGGCAAGAAAAAATGTGAAGATTTTTTCCCCGGGATTACTGGACTCCATACTCGGGATGAGTCTTTGGAGTTTTGCTCAGACCGAAGTCTTGCAGTTGAATCCGATCACTGATGTAACAAGAATGGTTGAGATGGCCATGACCTCAAAGAAGCTTGGAGTCTTGATAATCGGTGGGGGTTTGCCGAAACATCACACCTTGTTGGCGAGTGTTCTTCGGGAGGGAGTGGACCGAGCGGTCCAGATAACAGCCGATCGTCCCGAGCCGGGCGGATTGAGCGGCGCCCCCTTGGCTGAGTCGATTAGCTGGCGGAAGATTCGCAAAGGGGGAAAGTTCGTGGACGTCTACGGTGACGCCACAGTCTATCTACCGTTGATCATCGGGGCTGTGCTGGACAGGGTTAAGAAGCGCGAGCGCAAGATAGAAGGATAGAATGGAATCAGTAGGACGGTCTCTCACAGACGCAGTCCGGAAAATGCTCCGGATGCCCAACGTGGATGAGAAGGCCGTCAAAGAGCTCGCAAAGGACCTGCAGAGGACGCTGTTGCAGGCGGACGTCAACGTAGAGCTCGTTCTTCAGCTATCA
>Ga0209283_10000207_pt1 | contig 28291 bp, 27 predicted proteins | sample CZO8metaG_2_FD_188354 | JGI IMG/M metagenome (GOLD analysis project Ga0209283, IMG submission 188354) | Vadose zone soil microbial communities from the Eel River Critical Zone Observatory, Northern California, USA - CZOApr15con2H1.8 metaG... | ecosystem: Environmental > Terrestrial > Soil >...
CCCGTTGCAAGGTCCGAAAGCGAGTCCCCCGGATGTATTCCGCATCATCGAAAGAAGGAGGTATCGAGCCATGAAGAACATCGTTCTCGTCCATGGTGGCTTTGTGGATGGCGCTGGCTGGGAGGGCGTCTACAAGATCCTGAAGCGAGACGGCTACAGCGTCAGCATCGTCCAGAATCCGACAATATCGTTGGAGGACGACGTAGCAGTTACCAAGCGAATTCTTGCAACGCAGGACGGACCTACAATTCTCGTTGGCCATTCCTACGGGGGAGCGGTAATCACGGAAGCCGGAAACCATCCAAAGGTTTCAGCCCTCGTATACATCGCTGCCTTCGCTCCAGACAAGGGGGAGTCGGTGGGGTCGCTTATTAAGGACCCGCCGCCCGGCGCGCCCGTACCGCCGATACTGCCGCCGCAAGACGGCTTTTTGTTCCTCGACAAGGCGAAGTTTCCAGCCTCTTTCGCCGCCGACGTGGACCCAGAAAAAGCCGCGTTTATGGCTGACTCCCAAGTTCCGTGGGGCATGGGCGCCATTAGCGGCGCGATCAGCGAACCCGCGTGGAGGACCAAGCCGAGCTGGTACCTGGTCACCACCGAGGACAAGATGATTCCACCTGACGCCCAGCGTGCCATGTCCAAGCGCGCGGGTGCTACGGTCGTTGAGGTCAAGGGAAGTCACGCCATCTACGTATCGCAGCCAAGAGCTGTCGCAGATCTTATAGAACAGGCTGCGACGAAGGTGAAGGGCGCCACCGCTTAGAAAGTTCGCTTCGCACGCGCCGAATCTACGCAAGCGGGATTCGATCAGGAGGAGGCTTCGGCGGGCGCGGGGCGCACCGACGAGCCTCCTCCTTCCGGAAGTCTGATATGCAACTCGAAAGGAGAATGCCATGACCAATCAAATCCGCCCCTACGAGCCCCTGACCTCACAAAACGCGGCGCTCGTTCTCGTCGATCATCAGGTCGGCCTCATGACGGGCGTCCGTGACTATTCGATCGGCGAGTTGAAACATAACGTGGTGGCCCTGGCCAGAGCTGCAAAAGCATTGAAACTGCCGATCATCGTTACCACGACGGCGCGCGACAGCATGTGGGGTCCGACATTCCCCGAACTAGTGGAGGCGCTGCCGGGCATCGAGATCATCGACCGTTCGTCGGTCAACGCATTCGACGACGCACGCGTGGCTCGCGCAATCGAGGCGACCGGCCGCAAGAAGCTGGTTTTCGCTGGGCTCTCGCTCGAAGTCTGTGCGGCTTTCCCGGCGATCACAGCCGTGGGTAAGGGACTCGACGCCTATGTAGCGGTCGACGCTTCAGGAACATTCAGCGAGACCAAGCGGCAAGCTGGACTCCTGCGCATGCTACAGGCGGGTGTTATTGTGTCGGACTACGCAACCTTGATGGTGGAAATCCTCAAGGATAATGCGCGACCGGAGGCTGGCGAGGTTTATACGGCCATGGACATGCCCTGGGCCACACTTGTCGGTCAGATCGCCCGGGCCGGTCAGATCGCCCGGGCGTACGGAAAGTAAACCGACCTGCGGGGCGCCCGACTAATGTGGATCACCGAGCGACCTGAAGAGCGATCTCCGTATTGCTCGAGACAGGGCCCTGCCCGACGAGTATCTTGCCAGCACGATGAATGAAAACATGAATGGCAAAGTCGTTGTGATCACAGGCGCGACGTCGGGCATCGGACAGGTAGCATCGGAGAAGTTGGCGGGGATGGGCGCACGCGTCGTTCAGGTGGCGCGTGACCGGGAACGCGGCGAAGCGGCCTTGAAGCGCCTGCAAAAGTGTGCTCCTGGCGCCGCCCACACCATCCACTACGCTGAGCTTTCGCGGCTGAACGAAATGAAGCGGGTAGCATCGGAGATAGCCAGCGCTGAACCGCGTATCGATGTGCTCATCAACAATGCCGGCGGCATGTTCGGCACGCGCCAAGTCACCGAAGACGGCCTGGAACTGACGTTTGCCTTGAACCACATGGCCTATTTCGTCCTAACGCACGGCCTGCGCGAACGGCTGGTGGCCTCAGCGCCCGCACGAGTGGTGAACACGGCCTCGGATGCGCACGAAGCTGGCACGCTTGACTTTGACGACTTGCAGTCGGCGAAGGCTTATCGCTGGAATTTATGGGAATGGGCGCGTTACGGAGGCCCCGGTTTCATAGTGTATGGCCGCTCGAAGCTCTGCAATATCCTTTTCACGCGCGAAGTCGCGCGGCGGCTCGCAGGTACCGGCGTTACGGCCAACTGCCTGCATCCTGGCTTCGTGGCCACTCGCTTCGGCGATCAGACCGGCGGACTGATTGCTTTCAGCATTGGCATCGCCAAACATTTCGCGCTGTCTCCCGAAGAAGGCGCGGAAACGCTGGTCTACCTAGCGTCTTCGGCCGAGGTTGCCAACGTCACTGGCGAATACTTCCACAAATGCCGTCCTATAGCTGGTAGCGAGCAAGCGCAAGACGACGACGCGGCTCGACGCTTATGGCAAGAATCGGCGAGACTCGCACGCCTGGGAGAGTAACCAGGCGTCGCCGGTCTCGCGGGATTATGCCTGAGTGACGGGCTAACCGGAAGTTATTGCGGGCCAGAAGTCCGGTTGTGGGAAGTCCGCTAAGCTGGTCTCTCGGGGATTCGATTCCTAGATCGTTCCGCTGGATCATGATCGCGACGCTGGCGCAATGAAGAAGGAGCAAGTAGTTGACCAGAAGTTGTCACAACTTGCTAATTTCCCCCCGGCTTGCGCTCATTCCGGCAAGTTTTGATAAAAGTACTCAAGCGACTTCTAAGCAGACGGTCGCTCGTGCTGCTGTAGTCTAGCGCAAGGAGGAGGTTGGACGCCATAAACGTCCGTTCAATTCGTAACAGTAACCAGTTCCAGATCGTTCGCCGTAAGGATTTCCCCTTTCGCGTTTTGCACTTTCAGTCTGGGGGGTTTTCGGGTGCGTTTGTCCAGAACCTGAAGACGTTTCTCGCCGCGGGAGAAGAGATAACTTTCTCCCCACTGGCGCAAAGCAACGAGGACCGCCAACAACTCTCGGCCTTTTTGGGTTAGGGCATATTCCTGGTAGGCACTGCCATCCGAAGCCGGCACCTGTTCCATGATTCCGCACGCAACCAACTTCTTAAGACGCGCGCTCAGGACGTTCTTTGCCAATCCCAAGCTCTTCTGAAAATCGGAGAAGCGTCGTATGCCAAAGAAGGCGTCACGAACGATGAGCAGAGACCACCATTCGCCGATGTTATCGAGCGAGCGTGCCACGGGGCACAGGTTAGCTTTGAAGGATTTGTGTCGCATAGCTCCTCGTATCTAATCGCCAGAAAATCTGGTTGCACCATTATACCAGATTCGGGCATCTTATAGGTGGTTGCATAATGCAACCAGAATGGAAGAAGGCAGGTCGATCGCGTGATCCGCTTGCACCAGCCGAAATGCAAGACGAGAGCCAAATTGAAACTCAGAGGAGAAATGCATACCAATGAAAAGCATACACAAAGCCGTGGAAGTCTCCGCACAGACGACGAGAAACGTGCTCAAGAGAAATGCGATGCGCTTCGCCGCAGTTCTCCTGGCAGCGCTAGCGATCTTTGTCGCCGTTCCGAACGCAGCTCTGGCTGCCCCACCCCAGCATCATGATCAGGTGCCTGGCTTCTACCGACTGAAAGTCGGCGACCTCGAAGTGACGGCCCTATTCGATGGTCCCGCGGTAGCCGATCTGCACTGGCTGAACGGAACGAAGGCGACGATAGATGGTGTTGTAGAGGCACTGCGCGAAGATCCGCACATGCTGGAAGCTGCTGATACGGGTTTCCTGGTCAACACCGGCAAGCAATTAATCCTCGTCGATGCGGGTGCCGGCACCTGGTACGGTGGGGCAGCGCTCGGGCACTTGGCGGGCAACTTCCGCAGCGCAGGCTACACACCGGAAGAAGTCGACCTCGTTTTGGTCACGCACCTCCATTCCGATCACATCGGCGGTCTCACCACTCAGGACGGAAAGCGTGTCTTTCCAAATGCCGATGTTTACGTCGCTAAGGCAGAAAGCGACTTTTGGCTGTCGCCGGAAATCGCTGCTAAGGCACCGAAGGATGCGCAACCGTTCTTCCAGAGTGCGCAAGCCATCGCAGCGCCGTACATCAAGGCCGGTAAGTGGCGCACGTTTAGTGGCTCCGAGACAATCGTCGACGGCATGCAACTCGTCCCGTTGCATGGTCATACCCCCGGACATACCGGCTATGAGTTTTCGTCGAAGGGACACAAAATCTTGTTTTGGGGCGACACCATCCATGCACAGCGCGTCCAGCTGCAGCACCCCGAGCTCACGGTGGTCTTCGACATTGACCCGACTGCGGCTGCAGCGACACGGAATCAATTGCTGCCTAGGCTCGCGCGCGAGGGTGTTGTGATCGCGGGGCCGCATATGTCATTTCCCGGCCTCGGTCGCTTGCACAAGGAGGGGAGTGGGTATAGCTGGGCGCCGGTGGTATTTACCGATCGATGGGACGAGAGGTAGTAGTGCTGCCTGGCAACAAGCCAGGCACTTTGCCTTCATGACCGAAGGGGAGTCATGTCCACAGAGCAGTTTACGCTTGAGCGAAAAAGCAATCGACATTCGTAACCATGATCGCCGACTGCACAAGATAGGAGAATTTATGGAGCCGTCAAAAAGGGAGAGTTTTCATGGAAATTTACGATTCAGATTTGTGAGAGGCCTTGCTGTTTGTTCAGTAGTGATCAGTCCCTTATTTCTAACTTCGGCTACATCTGCGTTTGCGGGTGGTCAGCACGGTTTTTCAATCAAGGTGTTCACCTCCCCCGAGGATCAGTTTTGGAATAACTCCGTCATTATCGAGGGAACACAGGAAGTGATGTTGGTCGATGCGCAGTTAACAAAAACCAGTGCTGAGAAAGTATTGCGGGAAATCGAAGCGACTAAAAAGCCGCTCTCTATTATCTACATTACCCATGAGCACGCCGACCATTTTCTTGGTCTGGAGGTTTTCAGGGAGGCCTACCCGAGAGTGAGGATTATTGGGAATTCTGCGGTAGTAGCCCGAATCAACCAGGTCTATCAAGAGAAAATAGATAAATGGAAAAAGATCCTGGGCTCGGGTGCAAACTCTCACGTCGTTGGTATTGAAAAATTCGACGGCAACTTTATTGAATTTGAGAGCTCGAGAATAGAGGTCCTTAAAAACATCCAAGGCGACACCGATGAAAACACGATGCTTTGGATTCCTGGACAGAGAATTCTCATTGCTGGCGATGTTTTGTTCAATAACATGCACGTTTACACCGCAGAAACGGACAGTAAGGCTAGAGGGAAATGGTTGAACTCATTAAATAAAATCAGAGAGTTAAAACCTTCGGTTGTTGTCCCTGGACATAGCAAGGTTGGAGCTCCCCTTGACGCGAGTACCGCCGTAGATTTTACGGAAAACTATTTATTAGCTTTTGAAGAAGAACTCAAAAAAGCCAAAGATCCGGATAGCCTGATTAATGCCATGAAGGAAAGATTCCCATCCGCCGACTTCCTCTTGGCAATCGAACGGGGCGCGAAGGCCAATGTTAAACCCTGACAAACAAACTGACGAGTTGCTAGATCGAGCCTTCGTCGCGGGACGCGAAGGCTCGAATCAATCACCGAAGGATGGATGCCAATGAAGAAGTACAAGATCGCCGTTCTGGACGATTACCAAAATGTGGCCCTTGAGAGCGCTGATTGGTCGGTGCTCCGCGATCGAGCGGACATCGCCGTATTTCAGAACCACCTCGCCGATCCGGACACCCTCATAAAGCGGTTGCTGCCTTTTGATGTCGTTTGTGTTATGCGCGAGCGGTCACCGCTGCCCCGCAACGTCATTGAGCGCCTTCCCAATCTCAAGCTCATTGCCTCGACAGGACCTGTAAACGCGTCGATCGATGTGGCCGCCGCGGGCGATCATGGAATCCCAGTGGTTCACACGGGGTATAGGTCGGACCCAACGATCGAATTTACCTGGGCGCTGATCTTGGCCTCCGCGCGACATATCGTGGCGGAGAGCAACTCCGTCCGATCCGGCGGCTGGCAGCAAACAGTGGGCGCGGATCTCCGTGGAAAGACCCTTGGAGTTCTGGGACTTGGGCGAATTGGATCACAGGTCGCGCGGATTGGCAGCGCTTTTGGAATGAATTTGATTGCCTGGAGCCAGAACATGACGCCCGAGGCCGCCAAAGCCGCGGGCGCAATCCTGGTTTCCAAGGACCAGTTGTTCGAGCGGGCCGATATCCTGACGATCCATTTGGTGTTGAGCAGCCGTACGCGCGGCCTGGTAGGGGCCGCGGAGCTGGGGAGAATGAAGCCAACGGCCCGGTTGATCAATGCGTCGCGCGGGCCGATCGTCGAAGAGCAAGCTTTGATCAGCGTGTTGAAGAACAAGCAAATCGCCGGCGCTGCGATCGACGTATTCGACATTGAGCCGCTGCCTGCGTCTCACCCCTTCCGGACGCTGGACAACGTACTGGCAACGCCGCATATCGCCTACGTATCGCACGGTCTTTACAAGACGTTCTACGAGGATACCGTCTCGAATATTCGGAAGTGGCTCGACACCCATTAGGCACCCGTAGCCTAAACGTAGTTTAACTGGCGCTCCCATGTTCGGAAAGAATTTCCCGAAGCACAAATGAGAGGGAGTGGTTGACAGGAGATGGAGCCATGGGAAACGAAAGCTCTTTTGTAACTCTCGGACTGAAAGTATGGAAGAGTCAAATCGATCGAGCGGACAAGCTTTTTGGAACCCTCTCGTCCGAGGAGGTCCTACAGGAAATAGCGCCGGGCAGAAACAGGCTGCTTTATTTGTGGGGTCACCTTACGGCGATACACGACGCGATGTTGCCGCTGTTAGGGCTCGCAGAGCGCTTTCATCCCGAGTTTGATGCTGCCTTCGTCTCGAATCCCGACAAGTCGAAAGCCGACATTCCTTCGCACGAACAGGTTCGCCGGGCATGGAACGTCGTCAATGCTGAATTGTGGAAGGGATTTGAAAAAATGTCGTGGTCCGACTGGGTCCAGCGGCACTCTGCGGTATCGGAAGAAGATTTCACCAAAGATGCTTCACGCAATCGCTTCTCCATCCTACTAAGCCGCACGAACCATCTGTCCTATCACCTCGGCCAGGCGGTGCTCGGACTCAAGTGATCCAGCGTGAAGAGCAAAGATATGCGATCCGAAAAGACCATAATGACTTCAAGACGTGAGTTCCTATCGAATGCCCTCGGAATGGCTCTTGTAACGGCCACGACTTGGCCAATCCGAGCTGACCAAGCCCATTCAACGCAGGGACAATCCAATACCAGTGCGTCCAAAGCCGGACGAACAACTCGAAAAACATCGCTGAACTGGGACGTGTTCTTGGCGCCCAGCATACCTGCCATCACGAGCGATTTGCCTCCAGGCGAAAAACAGCGACCGTGGCCGCCGATTTCGTCAACGCTTATTTCTGGGGAGCGGGATGCCGTCCTGGTCGACACCCCTATTACGGTCGAGCAGGCTCGCGCCCTGGCGAATTGGGTTGTGGCGAGTGGAAAGAACCTGACGACGATCTACGCCACCCACGGCCATGGCGATCATTTCTTTGGCACCAGTACAGTTCTGGAGCGATTTCCAGGTGCCCGCTTTGTCGCGCGGCCTGATGTGATTGAGATTATGCGCCAGCAAGCATCGCCAGAGTCTCTCGCTACGTTTTGGAACCCGCGTTTTCCCGGCCAGATTTCCAGCCATCTTGCAATCGCCGAAGAGCTATCCGGAAACGTCATTAACCTGGAAGGCCACGATTTAGTCAGTGTGCCACTCGGATTCACCGACACTGCTAGCACAACCTGCCTTCACGTTCCGTCAATCGGTTTGATCGTGGCGGGTGATGCCGCTTACAACGGCGTTCACCTGCATCTGTCAGAGTCGCCAGATCAGCAGAAGCGCCAAGAGTGGATTGCTGCCCTCGATAAAATGGAGTCGCTTAAGCCACGCGCGGTAATCGCCGGACACAAGCGCGTCGGGAACGATGATAGCCCTAGGATCATTGGAGAAACGAGGAAATATATCCGCGATTTCGAGCGCCTTGCCATGCAGACGACGACCGCCCTGGAACTATATGGCCAAATGCTGAAGCTCTACCCTGATTGGGGCAATCGAGGTGCGCTCTGGACTTCAGTGCGTGCCATAAAAACTTGACCCGTTCGTAGACCTCTCAGGACTGAGACGGACCGGAACGGGCCAAAACGCATTCCAGTTGTCGCGCCCTTGTTTCTTACGCTTAGCACTGCCGTTGATAAAGAGTAGTCCATCGTTTCGCTACGTGTTCCGGCACCCGATCAGCACGTCCGAAGCTTGTTTCGCGGCATGAAACATACGAACCGTCACTGCTGAGAAGCCCTATCGCCGTCTACTCTTGCTCCCGAAGCACCTGCCCGTAGGTCTTGCCATAGGGATAAAAGCGATTATGTTCACCCCGTTCCCAAGCGGCTTTCAGTTCGGGCCTAGTAATGTCCCAGTCCGGACGGCATTTCTTCAACACAGCACGCAAGTCTTGCCGAAGCTCTTCGATGGTCGGTCGGCCAAAAAACCAGTAGCCGTTGTAGATCTTGAATATAACGAGACCAGGTTCGAGGACGACGACATGCGGGATCATCGGATTGTGCTCGGGGTCTGTGTACTCGGCGATGTCGAGATCCTTCTGAACCTTTCGTCCCGGATCGGATAAAAAGGTCCAATGAGCGCCGACGCCGGTGCGGTACTCATTCGTCGTAAGCATGTTGTCGGTACTGATTGTGACTAGGCGGGAGTAACTGACTTCCATCTCGTGGTGAAGTTGGACCAGACCCTCGGCCTGGCGCAGATCCTTCGGGCAGTATCCTCCCCGGCTAAGCACAAGGATCATGGGATCTGGCCCCTGTAGGTCGGAAAGCTTGCGACGTTTGCCGGTGTGATCGGTCAGCTCATAATCGGGAAATAGCGCGCCAGCTACAATGTCCGCTCTCATGCGGTTCAACCTCCTCAAAGACAATGCGACATATCTGCTTTTTGTCGGCCACTCGCTTAGGTCGCGAACTTGTCGCCGAACATTGGCTGACCACTCTTTGATTGTTCTTGTGTGGCCTCGTCTTCGATCACGTCCCAATGCTCGACCAGAATGCCATCCTTGACGCGAACGATGTCCGCCGCAATCCAGTTCACCGGCTGGCCGAAGCCCGAAAATCGCCCGTGCACGATCACAAAATCTTTTTCGGCCACAATCGTTCCCGGTTCGTACTTCAGCGTCGGAGGGATGCTCTTGATGAGCTTAAAGAGGCCGTCACGACCAGGTTCGATATGGGCGCTGTGCTGGATGTAGTTGGGCGACCAATAGCGCCCAGCCGCTGCGTAGTCTCGCTTATTAAACAGCGTGTCGAAAGCTTCAAGTACAAGCGCTTTATTTTTCGACTCAATCGTCTGATTCATTGTAGTTCTCCTAATATCTCGGTATGGCGTTACGCATTCAAAAGAGAGTCGCGTGTCCGAACCAAGAAACGCGACGGTCGAGGAAATTACTGGGCTGTCTTGCCGCCGTCCACGAGGTACGAGGCACCCGTGATGAACGACGCCTTGTCGGATGCGAGAAACATGATGGTCTGGGCGATCTCTTCGGGTCTCCCTACTCGTTTGAGCGGAACGGTCGCCGCCAGACTCGCCTTTCTCTCCGCAGTACCAGTGAAGCGGTTCAGCATCCCAGTCTCGATTGGACCTGGGGCCACCATGTTGACGCGTACCCCGGAAGAGGCGGCTTCGAGGGCCGCCGACTTGGTCAGTCCTTCGACCGCATGCTTGCTCGCCGCGTATACGGACGCGCCGGCAGCACCAGTATGGCCGTAGGTGGACGACACGTTAACGATGGCGCCGCTTCCCTGGGCAAGCATCACGCGCATTTCGTGCTTCATGCTGAGCAGCGTACCGAGGACGTTTGTGTCGAAGGTTGCGGCATAGGTTTCCGCAGTCTGGTCCGTCAGTGGGCCGGGTGTGCCTTCCGTTCCAGCGCAATTGATAGCAGCATCCAGACGACCAAAGCGCGCGACAGTCTTATCCACTAAGCCTTGTACGTCTTCTTCGTGACGCACGTCGGAGCTCACGAATTCAGCCTCTGCGCCCAGCTTGCGGAGTTCAGCAACAAGTTTCTTGCCTTCTTCCTCGCGCCGACCGGAAATAACAATGCGTGAGCCTTCTTTCGCAAACGCAAGAGCTGTGGCACGACCAATTCCCGTCAGTGCACCAGTAATCAAAACAACCTGTGTATTCATATCAGTTCTCCTTCTGAAGTCCATTCGTCTCTCAGTAGCTCTTTGGCGTCCAGTCCCTTGGGAACAATGAAACTCCCGCCGACTCGGGTTAGCGATTCACTCCGCCAGGCACCGCATCGGATACGAGCGCTAGGGCTGCTGTCGCGCAATCGACGTCGTTCTGCACCGTGGGCGCCCCGCTCACCCCGATCGCCCCGACAACTTCTCCATTCACCTTGATGGGAAACCCTCCACCCCACGCCGCCACACGCGCAAGTGTGGGGAGGCCGGCCAAAAGCGACGGGTCGCCCTGGATAAAGTTGAAAAAGTCCTGCGTGGAGACGCCGAACAGAGCTGTATACGCCTTATTCTGCGCAATCTCAATGGTAGGGATCGGCGCCCCATCCATCCGGCTGAATGCCTTGAGATTGCCCCCGTCATCGAGAATCGCTATGTTCTCGCTAACGCCAATTTCTCTGGCTTTCGCCACCGCCTTATCCACCATTTTCTGTGCCAGCTCAGAAGAGATGCTATGTTTCTTCAGCACATTAGCCATTGGACACCTTCCTCCACTTGATGTGTATTGCTCCAACTCTCAGACGTCCTATCTGATGCGGCATTATTGCAAGCGGATTTGGCACTCTGGGGAATACCGCCTATTCCCAATAGGAATGCATAGCGCGTAGAATCCATTCCATACGGAGGCTGGTGTGGACAAATTCGATGCAATGGAGACGTTCGTCAGGGTCATTGAAAAAGGGAGCTTCTCCGCTGTCGCCAAGGAACGTGGAATTGGTCAACCCGCTGTCAGCAAACAAATCTCCGCCCTTGAAGATGAGCTCGGCACCGAACTTATACACCGCACGTCTCGTTCCATTGCGCTGACCGAGGCAGGCCGCGACTTTTACGAGTCTGCTTTGCGCATTCTCGGCGACTTTGAAAACGCGGCTTCACGAATCGGTCGAGGCCAAACTGCACCGAAAGGCATCATTCGTGTGACCGTTCCTCCCACGTTTGCCCGCCTCCATATGGTGTCGAAGCTGCCTGCTTTTTTTGCTGCCTATCCCGATATGGCAGTCGAGATGGCGGCATCGGAGAGCCCGACAACGATCATCGAAGACGGCTTCGATTTAGCTATTCACTCAGGTGATCTTCCAGATTCCACTCTGGTTGCCCGAAGATTCGCGCAGACGATGACCATTCTCGTCGCCACTCCTCAATACCTCACACGCTTTGGTGCACCGGAATCTCCGGAAGAACTCAAACACTTTCGATCGGTCGTCTTTGTCGAGCGGGGCTCCGTACAGCCGTGGAGCTTTGGCTCTGGACAGAACGCGACGCGTGTTATCCCCACGGGAGTCTTTCGAACCAGCGATATTGAACAGATGCGGATGGGTGTCCTTGAACATCTGGGGATTGCCCAGGCGCCAGCATGGCTCTTCGCCGCAGAACTCAGAGAAGGCACTGTCATCCGTCTTCTGACTGCCTTTGAGCGAACAGTGCCAATCCTTGCCGTACGGCCTGCCAGCCGCCGGCTGTCCACCAAAGTTCGCATTTTCATCGAGCACTTGGAGAAAACTTTCGCGCTCTGTTCCCAGTTCAACCCGCGACCCAGCTAACCCTGAGGAGGGATACTCGGCCATGGAGGTCAGTAACCTTAAGTCGGCATCTCGTCAGGAAATCAAGCACTGACGAGATGGGCGTTTCTCGGAACTTGGCGTTTTTCGCGTGGTTTCAATGGAGTCTGCTCCGGTGGCAACTTCGTTCCGTTTACCGCCAGCCGGGGGTCTAAATCGGAAATTCCGGTTCGCGCACGCAAAAATCATGTGCCAAGCCCGAAGGTGTCGGCATCGAATCGGGCCAGGAGGAAGACACTATGCAAGCTGCAGTGGTAGCCGCTGTGAGCAGTTCATGGCTGATCAAAGACGTGCCTCAGCCTCAACCCGGGCCCAGTGAAGATGCACGCGAGCGGCATCTGCTATACCGACGTGCATGAAACCCTCGGACACATTCCTAGGGAACTCGGCGCGTGACGAGGAAATCAGACGTCGCGCATACCAAATCTATCTCGAACGCGGCGAACAACCAGGCCGTGATCTGGACGATTGGCTCCAAGCGGAACGCGAACTCGAACGCGGGGTACTTCGCCGCGCGCAGGCGGGCTAGGAAGGAAATCCGCGACATCCGCGGATAACGGACGAAAAGTGACATATGGATATCGGGCTACTCCTTCTGAGGCTCACCGTGGGATTGAACGCGACAAGGCGAAACCAAAGAAGCGCTAGTCCAGGGCTATCCGGCTAATTTGCACAGCGGTTTACCATACCGTTGTAGCCGACCGCGGACGTATAGTGGGGACTGGGGGGGCGGATTGCCTTTAGGCAGTTTCTAACGTACAAAGGAATTCTGACATCTAATGCTGCAAGCGACCATTGCGTGAGAGGTTCGTCGGATGCGAACGGATGAAGTTGCCGACGGGTCCCGGCTATCAGCCGCTACGCGATACGAATCGCTCGTCGGTGTATCGAATGTTATCGGAACGCATCGAGACCCACAGGATTTGTTTAGCGCGCTGGTGAGGGAGCTGCACCGGGTCGTCCGGTTTGATTATTTCGGTGTGTTCATTCATGACGAGAAATCGAACACGTTTCAGCAGCATTGCGTCGACGCGGAGACAGAAACAGCTATGCCTCCAGACCCGGAACTCGCCATGGAGGAATCCGATGCCTGGTGGGTCTACCAGAACCAAGAGCCGTTGGTCACTTCGCTCGAGACCCATGATGCTCGATTTTCCAAATTCCAAGAGATTTTGAAGAAGTACGGAGTCCAGTGTGTGTGCACTCTCCCCCTAACGACAGCCCACAGCAAAGTTGGAACGCTCACCTTTGGCAGTAAGGCTCCGGATATCTATACCGCCGAAGAAGTTCACTTTCTTTCGGTGGTGGCTGAGCAGATCGCTCTCGCATTCGACAATGCACTGCATTTTGATGCAGCGCAAGCCTCACAGCAGCAGTTGCTGAAGAAAAACGAGCGTTTAGAACTGCTCCTTGAATTGAGCAATCACGTGGTTTCCAATCTCGACTTCCGGAACCTTCTCCGAGCCGTAGTGGCGAGCACGCGGCGGGTGAAGAGATTTCGTAGCGAACATGTCGGCGCCACAGCGTGAGGACGAAATCAACGAAGCGGCGCGCGTCGGGCAAGTACCTCGCGGAGCAGCGGTTCACTATCTCCTCGAGGACTTTCAGATCACAAGAGCCATCAACAGGAAGGAGAGGCCATGTGGGGTCAACGGCAAGCTCTAAATCGCGCACCCAAATCCTGTGTTAGCCGGGGGAGCGGTATTGGTTCCAGCGGTTGCAGCGCGGGGAATTTGCGCACGATGCTCTGCATTTTTGGTTGCATTGCGTGCGTCCTCCTATCTCAGGGATGTAAAAGCAAGGATGTCTCGGCATCCGCCGGAGCTCCGCCCAATGTCCAGGTCGTCGCTGTGATTCAACGAGACGTCCCCGTCTATCACGAATGGATAGCAACCTTGGATGGCTTTGTGAACGCGCAAATCCAGCCGCAGGTTTCCGGCTACCTGATCATGCAGAACTACCGGGAAGGCGCCCTGGTTCGTAAGAACCAGATACTCTTCAAAATCGATCCGCGGCCTTTTCAAGCAGTGCTCGATCAAGCAAAGGCGCAACTCGCGCAAGCTGAGGCGCAGCTTGGAAAGACGGATCTGGACGTGCAACGCGACACCCCGCTGGCCAGGGAAAAAGCGATTGCGCAGAGCCAACTTGACAACGACATACAAGGCAATCTAGCAGCCAAAGCCACCGTCCAGGCCGGAAAAGCGGCTGTTGATCAAGCGGAACTGAATCTGGAGTTCACCAACGTGCGCTCGCTGATCGATGGTTTTGCCGGAATCGCCAATGGCCAGGTGGGAAATCTGGTGGGCCCGCAAACGGTCCTCACAACCGTTTCTCAGCTCGATCCGATCAAAGCCTACTTTGTTGCGAGTGAGCAGCAATACCTGGCTTTTGTTAGGCGCAATCCGACTGCGGCAGCTCGCGAGGCGACTGAAAGGCAGCTTGAGTTGGAGTTGGTCCTTGCGGATGGATCGAGTTATCCGCGAAAAGGAAAGTTCTATGCTGTTGATCGTCAAGTTGATATTCAAACGGGAGCGATTCGGCTGGCTGGTTTGTTTCCCAATCCAGATAGCGTTCTTCGTCCCGGTCAGTATGGCCGGGTCCGGTTTGTCAGCTATATCAGGCCAGGGGCGTTGCTGGTTCCGCAGCGCTCAATCGTCGAGCTTCAGGGGAATTACCTGGTCGCAGTCGTCGGGAGCGACAACAAAGTCACACTGAGAACAGTGAAGGTGGGAGAGCGTACCGGTGCGCTATGGATTATTGAGGAAGGGCTCAAACCCGGGGAGCGAGTTGTGGTTGAGGGTGTGCAAAAGGTCAGGGACGGCACGGTCGTTAACCCTACCTCGGTGGCCGCTCCAACAGAAGGCAACTGAACTATGTCCAAGTTCTTTATCAACCGTCCGATTGTCGCCATGGTGATCGCCATTGTCACAGTGATTGTCGGTGCCGTGACGCTCATCAGTCTTCCCGTCTCCCAATTTCCCAACATAGCTCCTCCGGAAATCCAGGTATTGGCAACCTATATCGGGGCCGACGCGCAGACGCTGGAACAATCGGTTGCCACTCCCATCGAGCAGCAGATGAGCGGAGTGGACAACATGAATTACATGTACTCGGTGAATGCGACGGGAAACTCGCAAACCACCCTGGTGGTAAATTTCGACGTCAAGACCGATCCCAACACCGACCTTATTCTTGTCCAGTCCAGGGAGACCCAGGCAGCATCGCAGCTTCCCGTTGACGTTACCAATTTGGGAATCACCGTGCGCAAATCGGTCACTGCTCCCTTGATGCTGGTGGCGGTGTATTCGCCCCGCGGCACCTACGACGCAAAGTTCCTTGCCAATTATGCGTACATCAATCTCGTCGATTCACTGACTCGCTCTCCCGGAATCGGTCAGGTGCAAGTGTTCGGAGCAGGCCAGTATGCAATGCGGCTTTGGGTGAAGCCGGACCAATTGGCCAAGTTAGGCATCACGGTCACGGAGATTGTGAGCGCCGTGCAAGCGCAGAACGCGGTCAATCCTGCCGGACGAATCGGTGGCGAACCTGTCCCTCCAGGGCAGCAGTTCGCCTATGCGGTTCGCGCCCAGGGGCGGCTGGTCTCGCCGGAGGAATTCGGTGAGATCGTGGTGCGTGAATCGCCGGAGGGCGGCGTCGTGCGGTTAAAGGATGTTGCGCGGGCCGAACTGGGAGCGCAGGACTACACGATAGCAGGACGATTGAATGGAAAGCCGAGCGCCATCGTGGCCGTTTATCAACTTCCCGGTTCGAACGCTGTGGACGCCGCCAACGGCGTGAAGAAGCTGATGGCAGAAATGAAGCAGCGCTTCCCGCAGGACGTGGATTACTCCATTTCACTCGACACTACGAGATCGGTAGTCGAGGGCATAAGGGAGATCGTTATCACGCTGGCCATTGCCATTGTCCTGGTGATCTTGGTCGTTTACTTATTCCTTCAGGGATGGCGCGCAACCTTGATTCCGCTGCTGGCCGTGCCCGTCTCCCTCGTCGGCACGTTCATTTTCTTTCCTCTGTTCGGTTTCTCCGTTAACACCATTTCCCTCTTTGGTTTGGTGCTGGCCATCGGCCTGGTCGTGGACGACGCCATCGTTGTGGTGGAGGCAGTGGAGCGCCACATTGAAGAAGGCATGGCCCCAAAGGCTGCGGCATTGAAGGCCATGGAAGAGATTTCCGGCCCGGTGGTGGGAATCGCGCTGGTGCTTTCGGCGGTTTTTGTGCCCACAGCGTTTATACCCGGGATCACGGGCAGGTTATATCAGCAGTTCGCGCTGACTATTGCGATTTCAGTTTTGCTCTCAGCATTCAACGCGCTCACGCTAAGCCCCGCGCTGGCTGCGCTGTTGCTCCGGCCGAAAAAGGCCAGCCGGGGCTTGCTCAGAAGATTCTTTGATTGGTTCAATCGGGTGTTCGCACGCGCGACCAATGGCTACGTCACGGTTAGCGGAGTGCTAATTCGCAGGGGCGCCGTGGCTTTGATCTTGCTAGTGGCCTTTGGCGTCGCGGCTGGTTTCTTCAGCAGCAGAGTGCCATCCAGCTTTCTTCCTGACGAGGATCAGGGGTACCTATACGTCAACCTGCAGCTCCCCAGTGCAGCTTCCACTGAGCGTACCGACCACGTCGCCAAGAAGATTGAAGACATTCTGGCGCATACTCCCGGAGTTGAATATACGACGAGCGTTATCGGCTTCAGTTTACTGAGCTTCACCCGCTCGACCTATAACGCCTTCTTCTTCGTGACGTTGAAGCCGTGGAGCGAGCGCGGGAGCCGGGCAGAGCAGTTTCAAGAGATCAAGGCACGTTTGAATCGGGAACTCAGCAAGCTTCCGGAAGGAATTGCATTCGACTTTTCCCCGCCGGCCATTCCCGGTGTCGGTACGTCCGGGGGATTTACTTTTGTGCTCGAGGACCGCGCCGCCAGGGACGTTCAGTTCCTGGCGTCGAATTTGAACACATTCCTCACGGCGGCGCGCAAGCGTCCTGAGATCGCACAAATCAACACCACTTTTCTTGGCAGTGTCCCGCAACAATTCATTGACGTTGACCGCGACAAGGTGATCAAACAGGGTGTCGCCATCAACGATGTGTACCGCACCATTCAGGCCTTTATGGGCGGACTGTTCATCAATTACTTCAATCGCTTCGGGCGGCAATGGCAGGTCTACATTGAAGCCGAGGGCGAATATCGAACCAACGCGGAAAACGTGGGCCAATTTTATGTCAGGAACCAGAATGGCCGCATGGTGCCGCTCTCCGCGCTGACCCGATTTGAACCGCGTCCCGGGCCCGAATTCACGATGCGATACAACCTCTTTCGCTCCGCGCAAATCAACGGCAGCGCCGCGCCCGGCTACAGCTCGAATCAAGCCATGGCCGCGCTGGAAGAAGTCTTTGCCCAGACCATGCCGCCGGAAATGGGCTACGACTATTTAGGCATTTCATTTCAAGAGAAAAAGGCCCAGCAGGGCGTACCGCCCGCGGTGATCTTCGGTTTGTCGTTGCTTTTTGTATTTTTGATTCTGGCCGCCTTGTACGAGAGCTGGACCCTGCCGTTCAGTGTTCTGTTAAGCACACCGGTCGCTGTGTTTGGCGCTTTCGCGGTTCTGTGGCTGCGACGCTTGCTGGTCAGCGTGTTCTACCCTCCTTACATGGTGCAGATCGAGAGTGACATTTACTCCCAGATCGGGCTCATCATGCTGATCGGCCTGGCCGCGAAAAACGCCATTCTGATTGTCGAGTTCGGCAAGGACGAATACGAACAGGGTAAATCTCTGGTGGATGCGGCGCTGGAAGGCGCCCGGCTCCGTCTTCGCCCAATCCTGATGACTTCCTTTGCATTTATCCTGGGCTGCGTACCGCTGTGGACGGCCTCAGGCGCCGGCTCGGTAGCGCGGCAGATCATGGGCACCACAGTCATCGGCGGGATGCTGGCAGCCAGCGCGCTCGGCATTTTTCTGGTTCCGCCGCTGTTTGTCGTTGTGGAGAAACTCTCCAAGTCCAGGAGCCTGAAAGGAATTCCTACGGGTGCGGCCCCCCTTCCTTCACAGAATCCCCAGACAGGAGATGACTAAGATGAAGAAGCTGGTCGTTCTTCCTTTGGTCATTGCCTTCATGTGCGGCTGTGCAGTCGGGCCGAATTACAAAAGACCGAAAGTCGATACTCCGCCTAGCTATCGCGGACTAACGCCGGAGGAAGCAGCCCAGGCCGACGTCAAGTCCTTGGCTGATGAGAAATGGTGGGAAGTTTTCCAGGACGACAAGTTGAAGGAACTGATCAAGACCGCGCTGCAACAGAATTACGATGTGCGCATCGCGGCGACACGGATTCTTGAGGCCCAGGCGAGGCTGGGCATAACCCGCGCCGATCAGTTCCCCACGATTGCCGCCGGAGCGGCAACCAGCAATCAACGCACAGCGCGTCAGAAATTCTTCCCCGCCATCGAGACCAGCACTCATCGAGTCGATCTGGCCCTGGACTGGGACCTGGATTTTTGGGGAAAATTTCGCCGCGCTACCGAGGCCGCGCGCGCAAACCTTGTGGCCACTCAGTGGGCGCGGCGGGAAGTCATCACGGAGTTGATCGCGAATCTGGCCCGCGCTTATTTCCGGCTGCGCGCGCTTGACTTGCAGCTTGAGATTTCGCGACGGACCCTGGCGTCGCGGCAGGACTCTCTCCGCTTGACGCGGCTGTTGGCCCAGGGTGGCGCGACTTCCATGCTTGACGTCCGCCAGGCGGAGCAACTCGTTTTCACCGCAGCTTCAGAGGTCCCCAGCCTGGAACAACAGATTGAACAGCAGGAGAATTTCATTAGCATTCTCCTGGGAAACAATCCCGGACCTATTGCACGAGGGCAACAATTGACCGAACAACAACGCCCTCCGGCAGTTCCCGCCGGACTTCCTTCTTCTTTGCTCGAACGGCGAGCTGACGTGCGTCAGATTGAAGCGCAGTTGATTGCCGCCAATGCTCAAATCGGAGTGGCCAGGGCCGCCTATTTCCCCGACATCGCACTCACTGCGACATCTGGATATCAAAGCTCCGCGCTGACCAGTTTGTTCACCGGCCCGGCGGGGTTGTGGAACTTTGGCACGACCCTCGCGCAGCCGATCTTTACTGCAGGGAGACTGCGGTCCAATGTCCGCTTGGCGCAAGCCCAACAGCAGGAGGCCCTGCTTTTTTATCAACGAACCATCCAGAGTGCCTTTCGCGATGTTTCCGACGCTCTGATTGCCTATCGCAAGACTCAGGAATTTCGCGCGCAGCAACAGCTCCTGGTGGACTCCGCGAAAGATGCGACGCGACTTTCCCAGATGCGGTACAAAGGCGGCGCTGCAAGCTATCTTGAGGTCCTCACCAACGACACGAATTATTTCTCCGCCGAATTGGGGCTGGTACAGGCTCAACTTGACGAGCTACTGGCATTTGTACAGCTCTACAGGAGCTTGGGCGGGGGATGGGAGCAGTAGCCCATTGACTCTGTCTTCGGGGCACGCCATCTTGACGGACTTGCTTGTATGTTATTATTCGAGCCAGAAGTTTACAATGGACATTCTAAGTACAGACGTCGAGCTGCTGGCATTTTACGAAATTGCGCGACGAGCGAATCTCACGAACCATCCCGACCTGATGAAGTCACCGGCATTCCAGAAAGCCAAGGAACTCTATGAAGCAAGGGCACCATATATGTGGGAAGCGTTCGGCAGCCAGAATGCCATTAACTCCCATTTCAAGCTGCATCTCGAAGGCGCGTTAGCAAGCGAAGACAAACGTTGGGAAGACGTCTGGGTGGAGTTCGCGCCCGAATCGCTGAAAAGTTTTCCACTCGCACCCGGAAGCCTCTGAAAAAATACCTTCCGATAAAATCGGATTGAGCTGGGATGGATCCAACTTTCAAGGAGTAGAACACACGTCGATGACTGGCACCGATGGCCAGTCTCCTGGCCCCCTACGCAACCCCGGATGCTCTCGCTGCCGCTCGGGATCTGGATTCGAAAATCGCGAACCTTCTTCGAGAGTCCGCGGTTTAATCACAATTACCGTTAGCTGCTAGTTTCACCCTAGGGCGTCACACTCGTGGAGTGAACCCCTGCTTCGTGACCAGAGCCGGCAGTCGTTGCTGGACGTCGTCGGTTCAAATCAAGCCGCCGCATAGGGTGGCCCATCGTGCCGTGGGACAGCGGAAGTTCAGAAGGTTTACATCGTTCCTTTTCCGAATCCTTTTCTGATAACATCGTGAGACCAGTAGAAGCCTGCAATCATCCGGCTGATTGCAGCGCGGTTGGAACGCGATGAAAACCTTCCCGACCTGCTTTGAAATTCAAAACAGAAATGTAAGTATGAGAACCGAGGCATAGGCTTGGAGAGGAAGTACCGCCATGTCGGATACGAACATAAACGTCAATCTAACTCAGTACGAACGGCCGGAGCACATTTTCCCAACCCTTACTGCGACCCAAATCTCCCGCATCTTGGCCCGTGGAAAAAAACGCGCGGTCCAGGCCGGAGAGGTGCTGGTGGAGCCGGGCGACAATAATCTTCCTTTCTTCCTGGTCACATTGGGTGCAATGGAAATCATGCGGCCCACGTGCGAGGGTGAAGATCCCGTCGTCGTACACCAAGCCGGCCAATTCTTCGGCGAAGTCGGCATATTGTCGGGCCGGAGGAGCATGGTGCGCGCACGGATGCGTGAAGCCGGCGAGGTCATCGAGGTGGACCGTTCGGGTTTGCAGGAATTGATCGAAACCGACAGCGAGTTGAGCGAGATTCTAATGCGCGCATTCATCCTGCGCCGGGTGGAATTCATCGCCCACGGGTGGGGAGACGCGGTACTCCTGGGTACGAACAATTCGTCCGGGACGCTGCGGATCAAGGAATTCCTGACTCGCAATGGATACCCGCACGCCTACATCGATCTCGAGGGCGAGTCCAAGGTCCAGGAACTGCTCGACCATTTCCAAGTGAAGGCCGGTGATGTGCCCATTGTCATCTGCCGGGGAAAGATCGTACTCAGCAATCCGACAAATCAGCAGGTAGCCGACTGCCTGGGATTCAACGAAGGGATCGATTTGACCAAGGTGCGTGACGTGATCGTGGTCGGCGCGGGACCATCGGGGCTTGCGGCGGCGGTTTACGCCGCTTCGGAGGGGCTTGCTGTCCTGGTCATCGAAACCTACGCTCCGGGAGGACAGGCCGGTTCCAGCTCGAAAATCGAAAATTACCTGGGATTTCCGACGGGAATTTCAGGGCAGGATCTAGCGGGGCGGGCGTATACACAGGCGCAAAAATTCGGCGCAAGGGTGATGATCGCTCGCGGCGCGGTGCGCCTGGAGTGCGGGCGCAGTCCGTATCTTGTGGAAATTGAAGGCGGCGAAACTTTGCCGGCCCGGACGGTGATCATCGCCACTGGAGCCGAATACCGCAAGCTCCCGCTCGAAAACCTGCAACGATTCGAAGGGAATGGCGTGTACTACGGGGCGACATTCCTTGAGGCGCAATTGTGCGGGGACGAAGAAGTGATCATTGTTGGAGGCGGCAATGCCGCCGGTCAAGCGGCTGTATTTCTGTCGCAGACAGCGAAACATGTCCACGTGGTGATCCGATCGGGGCGTCTGGCGGACACGATGTCGAGCTATCTGATTCGCCGGATTGAACAAAGTAAAACAATCACGCTGCACACGGACACCGAGATCGTCGCTCTGGAGGGAGCCGACCGGCTGGATCACGTGCAGTGTCGCAACAATAAGACTGGCGACCTGAAGACCCGCGACATCCGGCACGTTTTCCTGATGACGGGAGCGAACCCGAACACAGGATGGCTTGCGGGCTGTCTGGCGCTCGATGAAAAAGGATTCGTCAAGACGGGCGTAGACTTGATTCCGGCGGATTTGACGACTGCACATTGGCCGTTGACGCGTAGACCGTATCTGCTCGAAGCCAGTCTTCCGGGAGTGTTTGCCGTGGGGGATGTACGGTCGGGCAATGTGAAGCGTGTTGCGTCGGCGGTTGGGGAAGGATCGATCGCAATTTCGATGGTGCACAAGGTTCTCCAGGAATGGAGAGACCACCTTGCCGCAGGCGCTGCGGGAAACTAGGCTCGGCGCTCTAGTGCTTCTCTGATAGCGCAAGGGCTGGATTCGAGCGAAATATGAGTCTGGCCCCCTGACTCATTGCATAACTAAGTTTAGTACAAATTGAGTGCGATCTAGCCGGTTTTAACAGGAATCATTAGCGATGCGACTGCAGCACTTGCTAAGGACAGACCTGCACAGATCAACATTACGGTTCGGAATCCAAAGACAAACGCATGGGAAACTGAAACCCGGATCAGCGCTGTCGTATCGGCATCTAGGCCAGAGGGTAGGTCAAGGCCGGCGAGTTTGATCTCGTTCGACTGAACGTACTGGAGAATGCCGGGTGGAAGCAGTCCGCCCGCGAGACTGCGATTCAAGCTTGAACTGAATATTTTCACCATTACGATCCCAAGGATTGCAATGGCAAGAACTCCCGCAACCCGGGCGACCGCGTTATTGATGCCGGAGGCGGTGCCGGCACGATCCCGGCCTACTGAATTCATTACGACCGTGGTGAGAGGAGCCACGCTAATTGCCATTCCCAAACCGAGAACCACGAACGCAGGGAAGAATGATTTCCAGTAGCTAGCTCTCACACCTGGCACAGCGAACAGAACGAAACCTGTTGCCGCAATCAGCGGTCCGATGACCAGCGGGGCCTTCGGCCCGTAATGTCTGACTAGTCCGCCAGACCAGCGCGAAAGAAAGAACATTAGCAGAATTAGCGGGAGCGCGGCAGCACCGGTCGCAGTTGTCGAGTATCCGTGCACCTGGATAAGGTTCATCGGGAACAAGAAAAAGAAGATTCCAAGAGCAGCGTAGAGAAACAGAGTAAGCAGGTTCGCGCCACTAAAACTGCGTGACTCAAACAGCGTCAGCGGAATCATGGGTGAACTTACCCTGGCCTCCACGAATGCGAAACCAATCAGACAGGCGAGGCCGGCGGTCAGGCTTCCGAAAACCAGAGGATGGCCCCAACCGAGGCTTACGGACTCGATCATCCCATAGACCACGCCGCCCAATCCGACAGTCGCCACCGACGCTCCCAGCCAATCGACATTCCGGGCAGTGGCGTTACGGCTTTCAGGGATATGGCGCAGCGAAATTGTGATCACTGCGGCGGCGAGCGGAACGTTAATCAAGAATGCCCAGCGCCAGGAGGCATGTTCAATCAGCCAGCCGCCGAGAACCGGTCCGACCGCAGTTGTTATCGCGGTGAAGCCGGACCACGTACCGATCGCTTTGCCGCGGGTTTGCTCGTCGAAACATGCGCTGATAATCGACAGACTGCCGGGCACGAGAAAGGCAGCTCCCACGCCTTGCACACTCCGCGCGCTAACGAGCTCTTGAATGTTCGAGGCAAGACCACAAGCGATAGAAGCAGCCGCGAAAATCCCCACACCAACCAGGAACATTCGCCGGCGGCCGAACAAGTCGCCGAGGGAACCGCCCACAAGGATCAAAGCTCCCAAGAACAACCCGTAAGACTCCACCACCCATTGCACACCGACGACGGTTGCGTGGAGACTTGTTTGGAGTGCTGGTAAAGCTACATTGACGACGGTGCCGTCAATAAAGGCCATGCTGGAACCGAGAATTGTCGCTGCCAGGATCCAGCGTCCCGCTTGCGCCGTGCACGGAACGTCAGCATTCACCGACCGGACCACGGCTTCGTCGCATGGTGGTTTCATCAAGACTATGGATGCGTTCTCGTGTGGATTAGGTTCCGGCAGCTCCCCCGTTGTTTCCGAGATGGAATGAGAAGGCCGGCCTCAGCGGGATGCGGTAGGCTCCCAAGCGGTATAGTCAAGCGCAAACAGCAACATCTGATTCTCAGGTGCCCGTTAAGTGCCCCGAATATCCCGTTTTGAGAGGTTTTTGCGGCTGAGAAGGAGCGCTAAGTCGTTTGAATCCGGCAGAGCCGGGTGGTGTTTGGCGCGTTATGAGCCCGACGAGCTACCAGGCTGCTCCACCCCGCGCAAGCATGATAGCGGACTCTACCTCACAGGTCAAACGGACCCCGGCGGCCCTCAACCATCGAAGCCTCCGTCACACAGCTGCGGAAGAGTTCTTACCAACTGTTATAAGGCGTGTTTTCAAACGGAGAAACCAGTGAGGAGCTTGAGTGAACGTCGGTGATTCCTGTGCTGGTCTGGTCCGGGCTGAGGACCACGTCTTCGATGGTGACATTCCAGTCTTTCGCATGCGTGATCGGATCGAAAGGAACAAATCGCATATACCCGGCCGAAACCAGATCCTCAAGCGACTGCGGCGCTGCCTGTTTATCCAGCGTGTACTGGTCAATGACCTGGCGCATGGTTTGCAGGTCCGAGCGCAGCACGGCCTCCCTTGCGCGGTGGACAGACCGCTCGTACCGTCCGAGTCCAATCGTCATCAGGATAAGCAGAATCGTGATGACGATCATCAACTCCAGAAGCGTGAAGCCCAGCCAGGCGCCCCGCTTCCCGCCGCCCAAGCGGCGCAAGGGGAGTGATCTTAGCTGCGCAACACTTCTCGTGGCTGCTTCCTCATTCCGGGCCGCTGCATCCTTCTACCAGTCCGAGTACTTGGTTCCGTCCAGCGCGGTCCCCTGAGATTTCGAGTACACGTCGAAAACGTTTTTCCCGCCCCAACTCATCGAATCGGGATCGTCTTGAATGGCTCGAAGCCCCCAATCCGCCCTGCCGGTCGTCGGGTCAACGGGAATGCGCCGCAAGAACCGGATCCTGCGGTCGTTTGCCGCGCCGAGCTGGACGCCCTTTACCAGTGTGTCGAGGTCCGGCGGATACCCCTCGCTGCCGAGCTCGACGCGGATCAGGTTCCGGTCGGAAAGGTCTTTGTAGCGGTCAATCGCGTTGCGCATTTCGCGCAAATCCTGGCGCAACTCGGTCTCGCGCTGCCGCATGATGGTATAACGCGCGAGCGGCATGGCGGCACTCGATAGAATCAGCAGGATCGTGCAGGCGACGATCAGCTCCAGCAGCGTCATCCCCGCTTGGCCGGTGGAACGATTTCGCTTGAACCTCGCTAAACTCCGCATCTTGTCCCTTGCAGTTATGGTTGCACCTGGATGTTCGCCTCTCCCGTGGCCAGTGAAATGATGTTCTGCTGAGAATCGTGCGCGTTCACTTGTACGATGGAAAGAGTCGAAGTGCCCGGAGCGACTCCCCGCACAACGATGCCCACCAGCGTGCCGCTGCCGTTCACTCCGGGCGTATTGGGTTGGCGCGTGGCTGAGATGATGGCCTGGCCGCGCTCCTTATCCACCCGCTGAACTATGGCGATTTCCTGCGTCCCGCCCGAGAGGAACCCGCCGTGCCGGACTTCTTCCACGCTGATGACTTTCGGATCGTATTGCAGCAGCATGGGAATGGAGAAAAGGTCCTTCGCGTCTTCCACGACGATGCCGATAGTCGCCGTTTCGCCGACCTTCAGCTTCAGGTTTTGCGGCTCGAAGCGGAGTCGCGTGCCCTTGGCTTCAGCGGCGGAGGGTGTGCCCCCCGCTCCCGAAGGCTTCGGAGGATTCGCGCCCGCTGGCGGTTGCGCTGGCGCTGCGGGCGGTGCACCGGTTGCCGGAGGCGCCTCGATGCTGCTCTCGCGCCGGACCTGAACATTGGTGTCTGTCCCGGCGCTGATGGAGCGGAGATTCTCCGCTGTCCACTCGGGCATACGAACAATATGCGGGATCAGCACGATGAGGATTTCCTCTTCCTGCACTTCGGTGTGCTCGCTGGAGAAGAAGTAGCGGAAGAAAGGAATCTTCTGCAGCCCCGGCCAGCCGGAAAGATTCTTCGTCTCCGTGCGGTCAATCAACCCGCCCAGGATGTTCACTTCACCATCATGCAGGCGCACGTCATGTTCGATCTTGTTCTGGCTGATGATGGGCTGCGAAATGCCGCCAATCGAGGAGTTTCCCGAGACGGAGGAAATCTCGATGGAAATCTTCAGGCTCACGTCATGATTCGGGTGGATGCGCGGCGTGATGTCCACGTTTACGCCGGTGTCTTGATATTGGAATTGGGTGTTCACGAGCGGGTTGACGATGCCGCCCGCGGTTGCTCCGCCGATGCCCACGCCCGCCTGGAAGCTGCCCGTGGCAACGGGGATGCGGTCACCAATTTTCAGCTTGGCGGGCTGGCCATCCACCATGCGGAGTTCTGGGTTCTGGATGATCTTCGTGGTGCTGTCGGTCAGCAACGCTGACGCGGTGGCCCCGGGGAGAGTCACGCTGTAATCCTTCGTTCCGATACTCTTCAATTTGTTCAAGACAACCGAGTTCGTAGTCGGGGTCGTGGTGGAGCTGCTGCCGCTGGAACCCGTAGTCGTGGTGGTCGTGCTCGCGGGTGTGAAGGCCAGAGTTGACGAGCCGCCAGGCTGTATACCCAGATCGCGAACGCGGTCCACGCGCGCCCGCAGGACTTGCACTTGGACGATGACCTCGGGCTTGGCCTTGTCAACATCCTGGATAATTTTTTCGGCAATCGCGAGCTTATCGGGCGTATCGCGGACGATGATGGCGTTCTGCGAATTGAGCTGCTGCAGGTGCCGCAAATCGAGCAATTGGCGCAGGCCGGTCACGATTTCCGTGAGATCCTGCGCTTGTATGGCATTGTGGAGATAAAACGTCCGCACAACCTGTTCTTCATAATCGCGCCGCTTCTGAACCTGATCCGGAGCAACAAAGATGATGTTGCTGGTCACCGGTTTCCAGAAGCCCTTGCTTTGCAGCGACACAATGTCCAGCGCCTGTTCCAGGGTGACGTTCGTCAATTCCGTAGAGATTCGCCGCGCGGGAAAATCGGGGTCAAAGACCACGGTTATTCCCGCCAGCTTGCCGATCGTCTCGAAGATCGTCTTTGCGTCGTTGGTCATCAGCAGGTTGTAAGGAGCGCGCGAGAGCGGCTTCAGCTGCGGGGGTCTAGCGGCCAAGACCTCTTCGGCGGGAGGCTTGGGCGCGGCAGCGCCGGCTTCATCGGCCGCTCTTTTCGACGCAATCAATTCCAGGGTTTGGCGAATTTCCTGCTCGGCAATGGCGCTCGAAGGGTCAATAGCCAGCGCCTTCTGAAACTCGGCCATGGCTAATTGCAGATCGCCTTTTTCCCGTTCCTTTTGGCCCCGGCGCACATGGTACTGCCCGGCTTCAAAGCGCAGCCGGGTGGCTTTGATCTTGTATTCTATGTTGCGGGGATCCGACTTTAATGCTTTTTCGTAATGGATGAGGGCGGTGTCGTAGTCCTGCAGTGTTTCGGCTTTCTTGCCCTGACTGAAGTCCGAATTGCCTTTCGGGCAGCCGGAAACAAGCAGAGCGCACCCCATACCTGCAACGGCCAGCACGCAATTGCGCATAGAATCTCCGCGGAAGACGATTCGACTCCGCCAGTCTAGCATTCAGTCAACGAGGCGACAAGACGGTGCCTTGCTTCTGGTTCCTCGCGGCGGCTATGATAGTAGATTGTGGCCAAGCCAGAGAAAAAATCTGATAAGCCGGCCGTCCAAGTCGTCGCCCAGAACCGCGCCGCCTCGTATAACTATCATATTCTTGAGAAGCTGGAAGCCGGCATGGTGTTGCATGGCACGGAGGTAAAAGCCTTGCGCGAAGGAAAGGCGAATATCCGCGACGCCTATGCGGAGGTTCGGTCTACCGGCGTGTGGCTGATGAACTGCCACATTTCGCAGTATTTGCCCGGCGGCCCGTTCAATCATGAGCCGCTCGGGGCGCGCAAGTTGCTCCTGCACAAGGCCGAGATTCACAAGCTGCTCGGCAAAACGGAGCGGAAGGGTATGACTTTGATTCCGCTGCGCATTTATTTCCGCGATGGCATTGCCAAGTGCGAAATTGCCCTGGCCCAGGGGAAAAAGCTGTGGGACCGGCGCCAGGCAGAACGCGAGAAGGAAGCGAAACGCGAGGCCGATGAGGCCATCTATCGTTCCCGGAGGCGCTGAAGACTCATGGAAATCACGCTGGATACAAGGCCGCTCGGCAGCATCGAAACCGAAGCGCTGGCCACGTACGTATTTGAGCAGAGCGATCCTGTCGAAGGCCGGGTTGCAGAACTGGACCGGGCTGCTGCGGGGGCGATTCGCAGGCTGGCGCAAAGCGGAGAGTTGACCGGCAAGACGCTGGAAATGACTTTGCTGCACAATCCAGCGGGGTTAAAGGCGCAGCGGCTGCTGCTGGTTGGGGCGGGGAAGCGCGAGCAATTCACCGGCGCGCAACTGCGCAAGACCGCTGGCGCGGCGCTGCGCCACTTGAAGACGCGTTCTGT
>Ga0209283_10000208_pt1 | contig 28214 bp, 25 predicted proteins | sample CZO8metaG_2_FD_188354 | JGI IMG/M metagenome (GOLD analysis project Ga0209283, IMG submission 188354) | Vadose zone soil microbial communities from the Eel River Critical Zone Observatory, Northern California, USA - CZOApr15con2H1.8 metaG... | ecosystem: Environmental > Terrestrial > Soil >...
CGGCAAATGCTGGATAATTTCGAGCGGCTTGGTCCAGGGCCGGCGTGGACCGGGCCGCTCTCGCGCGGAGATTATTCCACCATCGCCGCACACGCATCGGCGTTGCGCCGTTTTCCGCGGGAATACCGTAGAGCGTATGTTGCATTAAGCTGGCTTGGAGTGGCTCTGCTGTCGCGCCACCCGGAGACGGTCCGCCCTTGCCTGGCGAGGGCACTTGCCCGCGGATAGGTCCGCCGGCCGAAATCGAGGAGGTTTCTTGTCCAGGCTGCACATAGCTGTCGAAAGCGCAGCACTCAAGAACGGGTTGCGAGTGGTGATTTCGCCCGATCGGACGGCGCCGCTGGTGACCGTCGGCGTCTATTACAAGATTGGGTTTCGCCTCGAGCCGCGTGGACGCAGCGGATTCGCGCACCTGTTCGAGCACATGATGTTTCAAGGGTCGGAAAACGCTCCCAAGATGGTGCATATAAAGCTCATCAACTCCTCCGGCGGATTTTTGAACGGCTCGACGCACCACGACGTTACGAATTATTTTGAAGCGGTGCCTTCCAATGCGCTCGAGCGGATTTTGTGGCTTGAAGCCGACCGTATGCGCGCTCTGAAAGTGGACGATGAGAATCTGCGCAACCAGCGCGATGTGGTGAAAGAAGAAGTCCTCGTCAACGTGCTCAATCAGCCCTATGGCGGATTTCCGTGGCTGGACCTGCCGCCGATCGCGTTCCGCAATTGGCCCAACGCGCATAATTTCTACGGCGATTTCGGCGACCTCGACGCCGCCAGCCTCGCCGATGTGCAAGCTTTCTTCAAGACGTACTACGCGCCGAACAACGCCGTGCTGCTGATTCTGGGTGACGTCGAGGCCCAGGAGAGCTTCCAACTCGCCCGCAAGTATTTCGAGGATATCCCCGCCGGTGCCCCGCCTCCGTTTGCCGATGCCACCGAGCCGGAGCAGACCGAAGAGCGGCGTGGCGTGGTAGAAGAGAAATTCGGCACGTTGCCGGCGCTGGCCGTCGGCTACCACGCGCCCAAACGGCGCACGCCGGACTGGCACGCGATGGCGATGCTCGATGAGACCCTCCACGGAGGCCGTGTAGGGCGCATCTATCGCACGCTCGTGCTCGAGAAGCAGATTGCCGTGGACACCGAAGGCGGCATTCACTATCCCAGCGGAAACTTGTTCGATTACAACGGCCCGGCACAGATGGTCACAAGAATTATGTACAAACCCGAGTACACCGCGGAGCAAACGATCGCGGAGTTCGACGCCGTTATTCGAGAGGTTCAGGAGAAAGGAGTTCCGCCGCAGGAACTCGACCCGGCAAAGGTGAAGTTCCGGTCGGATTATTTCTCGATGATCGAAGGCGGACGCGGCAGTTACATTCCGCGCTACGGCCTGATGCATTTCCTGGCGTGTTTTACGCTCTTCGACAACGACCCGCAGCTTGTGAATACCATCCTGGACGGGTTCCTAGAAGTGACGCCAGCGCAAGTGCAGGAGGTGGCGCAGAAGTATTTGCGGCCGGCTCAGCGCGCGATTGTCATCCGCAAGCCAGTGGCGGCCATGCGGAAGGGAGCGGCATAGTGGCCACGGGTGTTTCGTCTGCAAATCGCAGCGCCGTCCCGCCGCTGGCGCCTGAGCGGCCGGTCGTCTGGCCACCCAGGAAACGGGTGCAGCTCGCGAATGGATTGGATATTGTCCTCCTCGAGTCGCACACCATCCCGAAGTTCACAGGCGAGCTGTTTCTCCGAAGTGGCAACGCAGCCGTGGCCGACCAAGCCGTTGGTTTGGCGGAGATGACGGCCGCGGTCGTTCGGACGGGGACTTCGCGGCGCGCCAGCCGCCAAATTGAAGAAGACCTCCGCAGGATGGGCGCAAACCTGGCTGCAAGCGCCGGCGCAGATACGAGCGCGATTTCATTCGAAGGTCTTGCGGAGTTTTCCGGGCCGCTGCTTGAGCTGGTGTCTGAACTGGCTCAGCACGCTTCGTTCCCGGCAGATGAGTTCGAGCGCGAACGGCGTCAGACAATTGAGGCGTTACGGATCGAGCGCGCCACGCCGGAGTTCCTGGCCGGTGAGCGCTTGAGGAAAACGCTCTTCGGCGACCATCCCTACGCGCTCGTGTCGCCCACCGAAGCACAAGTCCAGGCGTATCGGCGGGAAGAGTTGCTATGGGTGTATCGTGAACACTATCGGCCGGGCAACGCGCTGCTGGTTTTGGTGGGTGATTACGGCGCCGAGCGGATGCTCGAGCAAGTCGAGAAGGCGTTTGCAAGCTGGCCTGGCGGCAAAGCGCGTCCGACGCGCCCGCCGGCGCCCCTTGCGCCCTACGGCCGCAGGGTGTATCTGGTTCACTTGCCCGGCGCCGTGCAGACTCAGGTTCTTGTCGGTTGCCTCTCCATCACGCGCAAACATCCCGACTGGATGCGCCTCGGCCTGGCCAATTGCATTTATGGCGGAGCGTTCAATTCGCGGCTGGTGATGAACATCCGCGAGCAGAAGGGTTACACCTACAGCCCCCGCAGCACCGTCCATGCCCTGCGCCAGCACGGATACTTCACCATCCACGCGGCAGTGCGGAATGAAGTCGTGGCCGCTACGCTCACCGAAATGTTTTACGAGCTGGACCGCATGCGTGCGCTGCCGGTTCCCGATGATGAGCTGGCGGACGCGCGCAATTATCTGAGTGGAGTATTCTCGCTCGGCCTCGGTACGCAAGACGGTTTGCTCAGCCAGCTTTCCACGGTTTATTTGAACGAGCTCCCTGAAGACTATCTCGAAAACTATCGCGAGCGCGTTCGCGCCTTGACCTCCGAAGATGTTCTGGCCGCCGCGCGAAGATACTTCAATTCCGCCAACGCGCAAATCGTCGTCGTTGGCGACCGGAGTGACGTCGAGGCGCAGGCCAAACTCTTCGGCGAGCTCACCGTGTATGACGCACAAGGAAGCATTCTCGAACGGTCTGTTGAAAAGGGGCCATGAGTCGTGATTCCGAGCGGAGTGAGCGAAGCGCGCTCTTTACGTTCCGGACGGGCTTGCGCAAGGTGCCATGCCCGGTCCGGGCGGGTTCGTGGGGCGAACGGAGGCGATCGGACATTCCAACCCGAACGGAAGTAATCGCCCTGCGTCTAGCTGTTCTCTGCGTTAATCTTTGCCTTTCTTGTTTTTTCCTTTTCGCCGCGTCGGCAATCGCCAAGAAGCATCCTCCCGCTCAACCGCTGGACATCAATTCCGCAACCGCCGAACAGCTTCAGCAGGTTCCGGGAATCGGCCCCAAAACGGCCGAAGCAATTGTCCACATGCGAGAAACGTCCGGGCCTTTCCGCCGTGTGGATGATCTCCTCGCTATCCGTGGAATTGGCAAGAAGAAGTATCGGATGATGCGCCCTTATCTGACTGTGCGCCCCCCCGCTCCTCCGAAAACGGGTAGACCACCACAAAAACCAGCCTCAATTGGGTCCTGAGCTTTACAGCACCTGATGCGTGGGCTTCCCCTGTGGAATGGATAGGGGCACCTGATCCGCGATGGTGATTCCGTAGCCCTCCAGCGCAACAACTTTCCGAGGATGATTTGTAAGCACGCGGATGCCTTTGAGACCGAGATCAATCAAGACCTGCGCTCCGATGCCGCTTTCATGTTGAACCAGGCGCTGCCGGGCGAGGTCGCGGTCAAGCTGGCCGCGAGAATGGTACAAAATCCGTGGAAGCCCGCCGGGCGTGGCCCCGGCTGACTCGATCCCGAATCCCCGGCCCGTGTGGTGGAGATAGACAAAAACGCCGCGCCCCTCTTTCGCGATGGCTTCGAGCGAGCGCGCCACAATTTCATGGCAGTCGCAAGCCGTCGAACCAAAGACGTCTCCCGTCAAGCAATGGGAGTGCACGCGAACCAGCGGCGGCTGATCGCCCTCGAGTTTCCCGCGGACCAGCGCGACGTGCTGCTCATGGTCAATATCGCTCGAGAAAGCGATCATGCGGAATTCACCAGAGTGCGTCTGGAGCGGCGCTTCAGCGATGCGCCGGACGTACCGCTCATGTTGCATGCGGTAGCGGATCAGGTCGGCAGTCGTGAGCAGCTTCAGGCCGTGCGTCCGGCAAAACTCCAGAAGCTGCGGCACGCGAGCCATCGTGCCGTCTTCATTCATGATCTCGCAGATCACTCCTGCAGGAGTCATTCCCGCGATCCGCGCAAGATCCACCGAGGCTTCCGTCTGCCCGGCGCGAACCAGCACGCCGCCATGCCGCGCTCGCAGAGGAAACACGTGGCCGGGTCTCGCCAGGTCGCCGGGCCGGGTCTTTGCATCAATCGCCGCAAGAATCGTGGTGGCGCGGTCGGCCGCGCTGATGCCGGTGGTCGTGCCGTAGCGCGCGTCAATGGCTTCGCAGAATGCCGTGCCGTGCGCCGAGGTGTTGTTGGGCGACATCAAAGGCAGGTGCAGCTCATCGCAGCGGTGTTCGGTAAGCGCCAGACAAATCAATCCGCGCCCGAATTTCGCCATGAAGTTGATGGCTTCCGGGGTCACCATCTCCGCCGCCATCGTGAGATCGCCCTCGTTTTCGCGGTCTTCGTCGTCCACCAGGACGATCATCTTGCCCTGACGGATTTCCTCGACGGCTTCTTCGACGGTTGCGAACGGAGGTCTATGTTCCGCCATACTCAGCCCTTCCAGAGGCGAATCAAGTGATAGATGCCAGCGCCGAGCCCTCCGGCTCCGGGAATCGTCAGCACCCAGGCCCACACGATGCGCCGCGTCACGCCCCAGCGAACTGCGGTAAGGCGCCGCGACGCCCCCACGCCGACGATCGCGCCCGTAATTGTGTGAGTTGTGCTCACCGGAATTCCGAAATGTGCCGTTCCCGCCAGCGTCAGGGCCCCCGCCGCTTCGGCGGCGAACCCCCCAAACGGATTCAGCTTGGTTATGCGCTGGCCCATGGTCTTCACAATACGCCAACCGCCAGCCATCGTGCCGCCGCCCATTGCCAGGTGACAACAAATGATAACCCAAAAGGGGACCGAGTACGTCTTGAGGTATTTGCCGGCGACCAGCGCCGCCGTAATGATTCCCATGCCTTTCTGCGCGTCGTTTGTACCGTGCCCCAGGCTGTAGGCCGCAGCAGAAATCAGCTGTAAGCGGCGAAACCAACGGTCCACGCGGTGCGGCGATTGCCGCCGAACCATCCAGCTCGTCGCAATAGTGACTGTGATGGCTACGGCCATGCCCACGAAGGGAGCGACGAAGATGAAAATCACCGGCATGGTCCAGCCGGAAACAATGATGGCGCGAAATCCGGCTCGCGCAATCGCCGCCCCGCCGTAGGCGCCCATCAGCGCGTGGGACGAACTAGTTGGCAGTCCGAGAGACAGCGTGAGCAGGTTCCAGAGGATGGCGCCAAACAGGCCGGCGAGCACGACCTGCTCGTTAATCAAGTTGATGCGCACCAAGCCCTGACCAATTGTTTTTGCCACCGCTGTGCCGAACACAAATGCGGCAATGAAATTCCAGAACGCTGCCCAGACAACCGCCCACAATGGCGTAAGGACGCGTGTCGAAACGACCGTGGCGATTGAATTCGCGGCATCATGCCAGCCATTGGAAAACTCGAACGCGAGCGCAAGCGCAACGATAAACAGGAGAAGATTGAAGTTATCCAAGGCCGCAAACCTCGCCATAAAAGCCGCACGCCCCCGGGGCGCCAGACCGGGGGAAGCGGACCATCCGGTTGGGAGGCGGCGTGATCAAGCGCTTTTCAATGTCACGGATTCGATGACGTTGGCCACATCCTCGCACTTATCCACAGCCGTTTCGATGACTTCGAATATCTCTTTCCACTTGATGATCTGCACAGGGTCGCGCTCTTCGTCGAATAATTGAGCGATGAGCGTGCGGCAAAGGCGGTCGCTTTCATTCTCCAGCCGGTTAATCTCGATGCAATGATCGAGGATGTGGTCCCGCTTTTCGAGCAGGCGGACGGCAGCGGCCACTTCGCCTGTAGATTCGTAGAGAATGCGCGCCAGGTCGGACGTCCCTGGCCGGACGGCGTTCACGCGGTAAATCACCATGCGTGCAGCCGCCGCATCCACCAAGTCCAGGACATCGTCAACTTTTGTCGAAAGAACGTGGATATCCTCGCGGTCAAACGGCGTGACGAAGGTCTGATTCAGCTTGGTAATCAGGGCGTGCGTAATCTCGTCGCCGGTGTGCTCGATCGCCTTGATGTTCTGGGCTTGCTCCGGGACGCCCGTGTAGTGGGTCAGCATTTCCACCAGGGCCTTCGCGCCCGCGTGAACATTCTCGGCCTGTTTGATGAACATGTCGAAGAAGCTGGCTTCGTGCGGCAGCATCCGCCTCAAAAGGCTGGTCATAATCTCCTGGGGTCCTCCAGAATTGCCTGCTGAAATAGGCCCACCGAATCTTACCCGAAGGTCACACACAGGGCAAGGAAACGGGAAAATGCTCCGGGACTCCGGTGAGCATCTCATGCGGTTGACAACTGGCAGGCCTCCGTGCTGCCCTGTAGACACCCCGTAGGCGATCCGAAGAGAGCTGGCCCGCTCGCTATCATGAGTTGCCTCATGGACGAGCGCTGCTGGCGGTTTGGCGCACGCCCCGCGTCTACCACGACTGGGTGCAGCTCATCGATACGCGCAGCCAAGCCCTCTACGGCACGCTGGGCCACGGACTGGAAGCAGACCGCATCCTGCCGAGACCCAAGACGCTGCACTCGTCCTAGATGTGCTCTCCTGAGATCTGGGTTTCCGCAACGAAAAATCCGTTGCTTTTTGGGAATGGGAGTATAATCTCAGCCGAAGAAGCACCGGAGGAGGTCTCACGTGCGGCGCTACAGCATGCTCGTTTTTGCGTTGATTATCTGTGGCGGACTGACCCTGACCTTGGCAGAACAGAGAAACCCACAGAGGTCGGCACCGGGACCTCAGACCAGGCCGGGACAGACGCAAGCTAATCCAGAGCAGAACAAGATCGTTGCGCGGCGAGTATTCGATGACCTCTTCACCCAAGGGCGTTACGGGGAGATCGATCAGATCTACGACCGGAATTGCAAGGTCCATTTCGGCAACCGGGCTGAAAGCTTGGACCAGGCCGTGGCCGAAGGAAAAGGGTGGCGGTCCGCCGCTCCTGATCTGGTGATGACGGCAGATCAGATAACCGTAAACGGCGACACGGTCAACGTGGTGTGGTCGGCTAGGGGGACGCACACCGGCCAAGGTCACGGGTTGAAGCCGACGGGAAAACGGATTAACATGCGGAGCAGAAGCACGTTCCGCGTTGTGAACGGCAAGATTGTCGAAGCATGGAATGACGATTATCGGCCGGAGCTTTTCCGCCAGCTTGGTGTTCCTCCAACTCAGGCTTGGCTCTATGAGAAGGGCGAAGATATCTGGCTGGCCGTCCATCATTTCTTTTCCGGAGCGGAGCCTGTCAGCGCTGCGGTTCAACCTTCCGCGCAGTAACCCAAAACGCCCGCCACAGTGGGACCGGCGCGCAGTCCTGTTCTCGTTCCCTATAGCCCTGATATGTCCCGGATAGCGCTGATCGCCCGAGCTGGTAATACTTGGGCGCGCGCCTTGCTGCAAAATCTCCGCCGGGCTAGACCAACCCACGAATACGATCTTTTCGAGGTCGCGGGTTTTTGCAGTAGTGAGGCCGACCATGATTCGGAACTATCCTGCATCTACATTCCCTCGCTGACGGACAAAGAAGGGACGAAGCCCGATTTATCCGAAGCCGAGCGCGTCTTTCAGCAATCCGCCAGAATCCGGGCCAGAAACTTCATCCTGCTTTCCAGCGCGCTGATCTACGGAACGGGACCCGCGAGGAAGAGCCTGGTCACGGAGGATTATTCCGCCCGGGGTTTTGGTACGGATCAAATCTGCAGCCGGTGGAAAGCGCTCGAGGCGGCGGCCGTGCGACTCTTGAAAGCGAACGTGCCGCTGACGATTCTTCGTCCGGCAACGGTTCTTCCTTCGCCCACTTTGCTCAGCCGGCGGCTGATGCGGCGGCTCATCGTGACCATGCCGGGACACGATCCCGTTCTGCAGCTTCTGAGTCTTGCGGACTTGGCCGAAGCCGCCCTTTGCTCCGTCGAGCGCGACCAGTCGGGCATATTCAACGTTGCTCCGGATGGCGTGGTTCCTCTGCGTGCTGCGGTACGTATCGTTCGAAGCCTTTGTGTTCCTTTCCCGCGGACCTTGCAGCGATTCACCATGAACTCGGAAGCATTGGAGTATCTGCGCTATCCGTGGACAATCTCCAACGCGAGAATCAAGGCGGAGCTTGGGTTTGCCCCTCGCAAATCGAGTGTTGCGGCGCTCGTGGAATGCCGCAACTCAAGCGATCCCGCTCCTCCGGCCGAACCCGCATTTGATGAATTCGGGATGGACGCGAATTACATCCGGTCCTACACCAAAACGCTATTCAAGTTCTTGTGCAATTACTACTGGCGTATCGAGGCGATCGGGCTGGAGCACGTTCCGCGCAAAGGGCCGGGGATCCTGGTCGGGATGCATCGCGGTTTCATGCCCTGGGACGGCGTCATGGCCCTGCATCAGTTGGTCGAAAAGACCGGAAGGATCCCCCGCTTCTTGACTCATCCCGGCCTCCTGAAATTTCCCTTCATTTGCAACTTCATCAGGAAGCTCGGCGGGGTTGTCGCGTGCCAGGAAAGCGCAGCCCGTGTGCTGGAAAGCGGGGAACTTCTGGGTGTTTTCCCGGAGGGCGTTCAGGGAGCATTCACGCTGTATCGCAATGCTTATAAACTACAGAGATTTGGCCGCGATGATTTTGTGAAAATGGCCCTGCGTTATCGCGCCCCGATTGTTCCGTTTGTCACGATTGGCAGTGCAGAGATATTCCCGATCTTCGCGCAAATCAAGTCACGCTGCTGGACGCGCTATTCGGATTGGCCCTGTCTGCCCGTCTCCACATTTCCCTTTTTGCCCGTGCCGCTCCCGTCCAAGTGGCACACTCAGTTCTTGCCCCCCATTCATGTAGAAGAACAATTTCCGCCCGAAGCCGCTCAGGATGCTTCCGTAGTCAAGCGAATCAGTGTGGAAGTGCGGACGAAGATGCAGCAGGCCGTGGACGACATGCTGCGTCGCCGCCGGTCCATTTTCTTTGGTTCTGTCTTCGATTCTGAGGAAGGATAAAAAAACTCGGGGCAGGCCGACCGGCCTGCCCTGTTGGATGGAGTGTATCCGAGCTTGAACTTCCGCCCGGAAGTTTAGTACATCCCGCCCATGCCTCCGCCACCGTGCGGACCGGCGCCGGCAGCCTTCTTTTCGTCTTCCTTGATGTCGGCCACCAGAGCCTCGGTGGTCAGCATCAAGCCGGCAACAGACGCAGCGTTCTGGAGCGCGAGACGGGTGACTTTGGCTGGATCAATCACGCCGGCCTTGACCAGGTCGGTAAACTCCCCGGTCTCGGCGTCGAACCCGAAGTTTTCATCCTTGGAATCGCGGATGCGGCCGACAACCACGGCGCCTTCGTGCCCGGCGTTCTGGGCGATCTGGCGCATAGGCTCTTCGAGCGCACGCTTCACGATGTTGACGCCAATGGCTTCGTCATCGTGCAGCTTGAGCTTGTCCAGGGCCGCGACGCATCGCAGCAACGCGGTGCCGCCGCCGGGGACGATGCCTTCCTCGACCGCAGCACGGGTGGCGTGCATGGCGTCTTCGACGCGAGCCTTTTTCTCCTTCAGCTCGGTTTCGGTGGCTGCGCCCACCTTGATGACCGCTACGCCACCGACCAGCTTGGCTAGCCGCTCCTGGAGCTTTTCCTTGTCGTAGTCCGAGGTGGTATCCTCGACCTGCGTCCGGATCTGCTTGACGCGGCCCTCGATCTCAGTGGCCTTTCCGTTGCCTTCCACGATCGTGGTGTTGTCCTTGTCGATGGTGATCTTCTTGGCCCTTCCGAGATCTTCCGGCTTCACATTCTCGAGCTTGATGCCGAGATCCTCGGTAATGGCCTTGCCGCCGGTGAGGATGGCGATGTCTTCGAGCATGGCCTTGCGCCGATCACCAAAGCCCGGAGCCTTCACGGCCGCGCACTGCAGCGTACCGCGGAGCTTATTGACCACCAGGGTGGCCAGAGCCTCGCCCTCCACCTCCTCAGCGATGATGAGGAGCGGCTTACCCACTTTAGCGATTTGCTCGAGCAATGGAAGCAAGTCCTTCATGGAGCTGATTTTTTTCTCGTGTATCAGGATGCGCGCATCTTCCAGCACGCATTCCATCCGTTCTGGATCCGTGACAAAGTAGGGCGAGAGATAGCCGCGGTCGAACTGCATGCCTTCGACCACTTCGAGCGCCGTCTCCATGGTCTTTGACTCCTCCACAGTGATGACGCCGTCTTTGCCGACCTTGTTCATGGCCTCGGCGATGATGTTTCCGATCTGTTTGTCGTTGTTGGCGGAGATCGTGCCGACCTGCGCGATCATGGTTCCCTTGACGTCGCGGGAGAGTTTCTTGATTTCGCCCACGGCGACTTCGACGGCCTTTTCGATGCCCCGCTTGAGCGCCATCGGGCTCGCCCCTGCGGCCACGGTCTTGACGCCCTCGCGGAAAATGGCCTGTGCCAGCACGGTTGCGGTCGTCGTGCCGTCGCCAGCCACATCCGAAGTCTTGGATGCAACTTCGCGCACCATCTGGGCCCCCATGTTCTCGAGCGGGTCTCTCAGTTCGATCTCTTTCGCCACGGTCACGCCGTCTTTGGTGATGACCGGCGCGCCGAATTTCTTCTCGATCACGGCGTTGCGGCCTTTCGGCCCGAGCGTGATCTTGACGGCATCCGCCAGGATGTTCACGCCCCGCAGGATCGATTGCCGGGAATTCTCACCCGTCACAATTTGCTTTGCCATACGACTTCTTCCTCCTCGGTCAATTGGAATTCGTTCTTGGACTACGGCCCGCCCGTCTTCGTGGCGCGGGGAAGTTTACTTTCTGCCGGATGCTGCCTTGGCCTGGCCGCTGAATTTGCCCAGGATTTCGTCTTCGCGCAGGATCAAGTACTCCTGGTCCTCGATTTTGATCTCGGTCCCGCTGTACTTGCCGAAAAGAATGCGGTCGCCGGCCTTCACGTCCAAGGGAATGAGTTCTCCCTTTTCGCGCTTGCCCGAGCCTACCGCGATGACTTCACCTTCCTGGGGTTTCTCTTTGGCCGTGTCGGGAATGATGATGCCGCCCTTCACGGATTCTTTCTCCTCAATCCGCTTGATTAGCACGCGGTCATGCAAGGGAGTGATATTGACAGCCATCGTGACTTACCCTCCGTTGGGAGATTCTGGATTTGCACTCCTGGAGTGCGTTCTCTGAGCTTAGCACTCCTCGTATGCGAGTGCTAATATAGCAGAAAACTCCACCATGTCAAGCATATTGATGACTTCTTTAGAGGTTTCCCAACGGACGCAATTTGATTGTAACTCCCTATATTTCATACTGTTAGCAAGATGCCAGATATTTCTTGCACTTGGCCTGCCTTCTGCTTATCCTCCGTCTGAATAAGATTGCGCCATCGAGGGCGGATGTCCACACTGTTCTACTTGCGACTCGTCGGTCTTACCGCTGGAACGCTGGTTCAGTTGTTCTGGATCGTCCTGATTCTTGGCCATAGGCGGCCGAGAAATTTTGAGCGAGTGCTCTTCTTTGTCGGCCTGGCGCTGTTCCTTTTTTATTCGGGCTCTCTGCTGGCGCTGAACGCCGAGATTTATTATCCGGTTGCACCCCCGGCGTTGCTTTCCTTTGCTGTGACGCTCGTCGCGGGGGGCTTGGGATTCCTCCCTCCGCTCATCGTGCACGTGCACGTGGCGTACGCGCGCGCGACCGAGGGAGAAGCGGCGCCGAAATGGTTCGGATGGCTGGTTTGGTCGGCATACCTGCCCGTCCTGTATTTCGCAATCCTGGTTTATCCACGGCTGCTTGAGAGCTCTGAATCGTCGCTCCTCTGGCCCGGGAGAAGTCTGGGCGCGCCCTATGGAGTTTGGCTGGCTGCGGCGATGCTTGTCGGCACGTATTTCGAGGGGCGTTTCGCGCGGCAAACTGAGGTTCCGATGGAGCGGCGGTTCCATCGCACGCTGCAGGTCTTTCTGGTTGCGGCTGCTCCGCTTGCGCTGGTCGCCTACGTGGTTGTGGGTCCGCGCTCTGTGGGGCCCTCCTCGACGCTGGGAACGTCGCTGATGCTTGCCTCTCTTTTGCCGAGCGCGCTCCTGGCTTATTTCGTTCTTCGTTACAACTTCCTTCAAATTGGGCGGCAACGCAATCTGGTCTACGCCGCGTCAGCGGCGTTTCTGGCGCTGTTGTATTTGGGGGCCGTGCGGCGAGTCAGCACGTGGCTCGAGCACCTGATCCCGCCGGAGGCTACTGCCGCAATTCTGCTCTTCACGTTAGTAATTTTCTTTGAGCCGTTGCAAAGGCGCGTTGCCGGCTTGCTTCACGAACGGTTTCAAAGGCAAGTGGACCAGTTGCAGAAGCTGATGACCCAAATCCAGCAGGAGGCACGGCACGGCGACTTGGCCCGCCTGGTGGAATTTGCCGAGCGGCAGATTCGCGATGCATTCGGATTGGCGGCGGTGCGGTTGCGATTGAGCGATGCGCCCTCCTACGGGAGTGCGAATGAGCCGCTGAAGGCAGCCCCACAAGCGGTGTGGTCCTACTCGCCTCGGGCATTTGCTTTGTGGGACGGGCAGCGCGAAATCGGAACACTCGAAGCAGCCCCGCACGGCGCGGCGCTCTCCGGGGAATCGCGCGGCGCGCTCGAATTTCTCGCCGAACAACTGCCTGCCGTGCTTGACTTGTGCCGGCTAATTGAGCAGAAGCTTGCGCTCGAGCGGGAACTGGCAGAGCGGGAGCGGCTGGCGCTCGTTGGTCAAATGGCCGCAAGCATTTCCCACAATTTGAAAAACCCGCTGGGCTCCATGAAAACCATTCTGCAGGTGCAGCTCGAAAATCCCGGTCTGCCGGCGAATCTTCGGAGGGACTGTGAATTAGTTATCTCCGAAATTGACCGGCTTGGCGCGAAACTCGGGCAACTCCTGCGCTTCAGCAAACCCGCGCTGCGCGCCGGCGCCGGCGGACAGCAAATGGACGCACGAGCTGTCGCACAACAAGTGGCGGGTCTGCTGCGGCACGATGCCGAGCGGCGCGGCGTGAAGCTTGCATTCGAGGCCGTCGGCTGCGAATTCGGGGTGCGGGGCAGCGAAGAGGCCCTCAGCGATGTTCTCTCGAATTTGCTGGTGAATGCCATCGAAGCACTGGGGCAGGGAGGACGCGTCAGCGTGGAGCTGACCGAGCAAAATGGCGCGCTGCATCTCTCCATCGAAGACGACGGCCCCGGGATCCCCGCAGACCTGCAGAAGAAAATCTTTCAGCCGTTTTTCACAACGAAGTCGCATGGCACCGGGCTGGGGCTGGCGATTGTGGCGCGGCGCGTGGCGGAGATGGGCGGCGAAATTCGCTGGAGGAGTCCTGCCCGCGGCGGGCGGGGCACGGCATTCACCGTGGTGCTGCCGCTCGCGGAACGGCAGGGACCGGAGAAAGCAAAAGGAGAAGCGGGATGAGAACTGTGCTGATTGTGGACGATGAACCGGCGGCGCGCTATGGCTTGCGCCGCGCGCTCGAGCACAAATACCGCGTCGCTGAGGCAGACACAGCGGCAGCCGCGCGCGAAGCGGTTGTCCGTGAACGCCCGGACGTGGTCCTGCTCGATGTTGTTTTGCCCGGCGAAGACGGGCTGAGTTTTCTGCGCTGGATGCGCGAGCGGGGGCACGAGCAGCCGGTGCTCATGGTGTCGGCGCTGGACACAGCACGTACGGCAGTTGAAGCTCTGCGGGAAGGAGCAGCAGACTATCTGGTGAAGGGCTTCGACATCGAAGAGTTGCGCAAGCGAGTCGCGAATCTATTGAAGGTGGTCGAATTGGAGCAGGAAAACGAGCGGCTGCGGCACCGGCTCGTAACCGAAGGGCAGTTCGGGCCGATGATCGGGCGTAGTGCGGAGATGCGGCGTGTATTCGAGCTGGCCGAGCGCGTCGCGCCAACGGATACGACCGTGCTTATCCTCGGCGAGAGCGGCACCGGCAAGGATTTGCTGGCGCAAGAAATTCATAACCGTTCGCCGCGCGCGGGGCGCCCGATGGTGGCGGTGAATTGTGCGGCGCTCCCGGAGAATTTGATTGAGTCGGAGCTGTTTGGCTACGAGAAGGGCGCATTTACCGGCGCGGCGCAGCAGAAAAAAGGGAAGTTTGAGCAGGCCTCAACGGGCACCCTTTTCCTCGACGAAATCGGAGATATGAACGCGGTCACGCAGGCGAAGGTGCTGCGGGCGCTTGAGAATCGCGTCATCGAGAGGCTTGGAGGGACGCAAACGATTCCCGTGGACGTGAGAGTGATCAGCGCGACCCACCGGAATCTGCCCGTGGAAATCTCTGCCGGGCGCTTTCGCGAAGATTTATATTACCGTCTGCGGGTGGTCACCATCGAGATGCCGCCGCTCCGGGCGCACAAAGAAGACATCGCGCCTTTGGCGGAATCGTTCCTGGAGCAACTGGGCGCACGGCACAATCGCCCGGCGCGGCTCCAGCGCGACGCACTCGCGGTCATCGAACGCTATGACTGGCCGGGAAACATCCGCGAACTGAAGAACGCTTTGGAGCGCTGCCTGGTTCTGGCGCGCGGCGAAGAGATCGCTGTGGCTGATCTGCCGGAGGAAGTCGCCGCCGGAAAATCCCCTGCTTCCCGGCGTCACGCAAACGGCGCAGACACTGGATTGTCGGAGCCCGACTTCCGCGAAGCCAAGCGCAAATTCGAGATTGCCTACCTGAGGCGGAAACTCGAAGAGCATCGCTGGAATGTCTCACGCACAGCGGCGTCTGTCGGGCTGCACCGACAAAGCTTGCAGGAAAAACTGCGCGAGCTGGGAATTCAACGGCCTGGGAAAGCTCCTGCGGAGGCGCAATGAATGGGCGGAAAAACGCCACCATTCCGCGACAAAATCGCCGGGTACATCCTGGCGGGGGGCATGAGTTCGCGACTGGGACGCGACAAAGCTATGGTCGAATTGGGAGGCCGGCCACTGCTGATGCACATTTGCGCGCTGCTGGCCACGGTCGTGAGCCACGTGACGGTTGTCGCGCCGCGGCGCTACTCGGCGCTCCCCGTGGACGTGATTCCGGACGAATGGCCCGGCTACGGTCCGCTCGGCGGAATTGTGACCGCGCTTCGCCATACCGGTCTCGAAATGCCCGAGCGCGAATGGAATCTGATTCTCGGCTGCGACATGCCGTTCCTGACGAGGGATTGGCTTGTGTATCTGGCCGAACGGACGCAAGGGTCGGATGCCGATGTCCTGCTGCCGCGAACGGCACAGGGGCTCGTCGAGCCCCTCTGCGCCGCCTATCGCACGCGCTGCGCGGCGGCCCTGGCCGTGGCGCTGGACCGCGGCGTGCGCAAGATTACCGATGGCTTGGCGGCGCTTGCCATGGAGCACGTGGACGAACCGGCCTGGAAAAGGTTTGATTCCAGCGGGATGCTATTCAAGAATATGAACACGCCGGAGGACTACGAAGAAGTCCGGGCGGCGTGGGAGACTCGGGAATCGTGAGCGAGCATTACATCGAGTTTCGCGGCGTGTCGAAAGCGTTTGACGAGCACGTTGTGCTCGACGATGTCAGCTTTTTTGTAAATCACGGCGAGACCGTCGTGATCATGGGCCGCAGCGGCGTGGGCAAGTCGGTGGCGCTCAAACACATCATGGGCTTCCTTAAGCCTGACTCCGGCCGCGTGATCGTCGCCGGCGAAGACATCACGGACTGGAACGAATTGCAGCTCGCGGAAATCCGCCGCAAAGTGACGATGGTGTTTCAGTCCGGAGCGCTGTTTGATTCGCTCACAGTCGGGGAAAATATCGCGTTTCCGCTGCAAACACGGGAGGGAATCACCGGCGAGCAAATTGACGCGCGCGTTGCCGAGCTTGCCGAGATGCTCGAGGTCGCCGATGTTTTGGACAAGGTTCCGTCGGAAATCTCCACGGGAACGAAACGTGCCGTGGCGATTGCGCGGGCGCTGGCTCAGGACCCCGAAGCGATTCTCTACGATGAGCCGACGACGATGGTGGACCCTTTGATGGCCGCGCACACCAGCGACTTGATTCTCAAGTTGAAAGAAACACTGCACAAGACCTCCATTGTCGTGACGCACGACACGCACCTCGGGAAGAAGCTCGCCGATCGCCTGGTCTTTCTTCATGAAGGCAAGGTCGCGTTTTTCGGGCCGTGGCTGGAATTTGAGTCATCGCAGGAGTCTTTCCTTCGCAACTTCCGCTTGCAGGATGAGCTGATCCCCGCGCTGGACGTGACCACGTGAGCCAAGCCGCCGCGCGTTCAGCGGACCCCAAGAAACAGCTTCGCCGCGTGATGGGCTTCTGGGACGTGTTGCTGTTCAACATCGCCGCGATTCTTGGGCCGCGCTGGATTGCCGCGGCAGCGCACAACGGAACCTCTTCGATCAGTCTCTGGATTCTCGCCGCTGTCGGCTTCTTTGTCCCGACGGCGCTGGTGGTCGTTGAGCTCTCGACGCGCTTCCCAGAAGAGGGAGGGCTATATGTCTGGTCGAAAGAAGCATTCGGTGATTTCCACGGCTTCGTGGCCGGCTGGACCTATTGGATCTACACCTTCTTCTATTTTCCGGGGCTTCTGCTGGCGAGCGTGGCCATGAGCGCATACGTAGGCGGCGCGGGAGCCGGTTTGCTGACGCAAAACCGCACATTTCTGTTGATTGGTTCATTGGTGTTGTTGTTCGTGGCGGTCTTTCTAAACATTGTCGGGCTCAACATCGGCAAGTGGCTGCAGAATGCGGGCGGAGTCGGCACGTATGTTCCATTATTAATGCTCACGGCGGTAGCGAGCATCCTTTGGTGGAAGCAGGGATCGGTTACGCACTTTACTTGGGCAAATATTCTGCCGCAATGGAACTGGGACACGGTGAATTTCTGGTCGCAGATTGCGTTTGCTTTCACGGGGCTCGAGTTGGTGTCGGCGATGAGCGAAGAAATCCGGGACCCGCATCGCACGCTGCCGCGCGCTGCGCTCGGTTCCGGCGTGTTGATTGCGGCGATCTACATCATCGGAACATTCGCGGTGTTGTCTCTAATTCCCGGCGACCAGGTGGATCCGAAAAGCGGCGTCTTCCAGGCAATTACGCATGGTTCAACAGCGCTGCGAGTCGGATTTTTAGGAGTCCTGGCAGCGCTGCTGGTTTCCGTGGGAAATGCGGGAGGAGTGGGCAGTACTGTTGCGGGAATTGCGCGCGTTCCCTTTGCTGTGGGCATCGACCGCTATTTACCGCAGGCATTCGGGAAGATTCATCCGCGCTGGAAGACGCCGTACGTGGCAATTCTGGTTCAGGCGGTCATCTCGGGAGCGATTCTGCTGGTGATTCAGATCAACGAGACTGCGAACGGTGCCTACCAGATCCTCGTGGACGCAGGGATCATTCTGAACTTTATTCCGTTTCTCTACATGTATGCAGCGGCAATCAAGTTGTCAGGAAGAAGAGATCGCCGGGAGAACGGCTCGGCCATCCTGATCCCTGGCGGAAAGTTCGGCGTGTGCGTCGCCGCAGGGCTGGGGTTTGCAGTCGTTGGCGTCGGGATCGCGCTGTCATTCTTTCCCCCCGGAGAGAGCACCAACAAGATTCTTTTCGACGCAAAACTGATTGTTTGCACGGGTGTCGCTGTCTTGGTGGGGCTGGTGTTGTATTACCGCGGGGCCCGGGAGAAGGCGGTCGTGGAGACGACACAAGGACGATAGTTGCCGTCAATGGTGGGGTTGTGCTTGACGGTCCCGACTCTTATTGTTCATAGCCTATTGAGCTCTAATAGATGGGCCAGAGGCCAGGCGTGCCGAGCTCGACGAGGTTGTCGTCAGGATCGCGGAAATAAATGCTGATGCCGCCCATGGGCCAATGGACGCGGCTCTCGATGGCGATCCCTTTGCCAGCTAAGTAATCTTCCCAGGGATTCAGTTCTGACGCGGAAATCGCAAAGGCCAAATGATTGGGGCCCGTACCGTCATGTGGAGGAATGATTCCACCAGGCGTTTCGATTGGCTGCGTCGTTTCGCCCCGCTTGAAGAGCAGCAAGACGTCGCGCTCGGCGACATTGAGCGCGGCGAAACGGCTATCGCCATGCATTTTCGGGAAGCCGAGCATACCTTCATAGAAACGCTCCGAACGGGCGAGGTCATCCACGTAAAGGCAGGTTTCCAAAATGCCGTTCACCTTCGGCATAGCGGACCTCCTTAGAAGCCTTCTCGGATCAGGCGTTCCATCGAGACACGTGTTGCAGCAGGCTCATGTCTTGCGTCGAGAAGGCGCTCTACGTACTTCGCTAGAATGTCGCATTCGAGATTGACGGCGTCACCGGTGGTGCGGTCGCGCAAGTTCGTGTGCGCGTAGGTGAAGGGAATGATGGCCATCTCAGCGATGCCGTCGCGCCACGCCGCGACCGTTAGGCTGACGCCGTCCACGGCGATCGAGCCTTTCACGGCGATGTAGCGGCCGATAGCATCCGGGACGCGGACCGCGACCCACCAGTTTTCGCCTTCGGGCCTCAAGTGGACCACGCGGCCGATGCCATCCACATGACCCTGGACGAAATGTCCGCCGAATTCCTTGCCCGCGGTGAGTGGACGTTCGAGGTTGACGATGGCATCGGGTTTGAGTTCGCCAAACGAAGTTCGGCGGAGGGTTTCGCCGGAAAGGTCGGCGCTGAAAGTATCGTCGTTGAGCGCCGCGACGGTAAGGCAGCAGCCATTGACGGCGATGCTGTTGGAAACGCCAAGAAACGGCGCGATTCCAGCGGCACGGACGGTAAGGCGGCCGCCTTCAGCCCCGCACTCGAGTGATTTCACGAAACCCAGATGCTCAATGATTCCCGTAAACATTGGTCAGGTATCCCTCGATTGCGAAGTCCGGGCCGAAGCGGTGAACGGAAATATTTTCCAGAGCCCCAAGCGCGAGGCGATTTGCAAGCGCAAAAGGCACGTCCGGGCGTCCAGCGACTTTTGCCGCATAAAAAAGGAAGAGCTTGTCCACCACGCCGGAGGCCAGGGCGGCGCCGTTCAGAGCGCTCCCCGCTTCGAGAATTACACTGAGGATATCGCGTTTTCCCAACTCACGAAGGACCGCTTTCAAATCCGGCCGCCCGCCTTGGGCTCGGATCTGAAAGATTTCGATGCCCGCCTTTTCCAGGGCGCGCGCTCGAGGATTCTTCGGCGGTTGCGCGGTCATCACCAGCACGTCTTCATCCGCCGTTTTCACGAGCTTCGATTTCAGCGGAAGGCGGAGGCGCGAATCGAGAATCACGCGAAGCAGTTTTCGGCGGCGGGAGAGGCCGCTGCGATCGGTGAGGAGCGGGTCGTCGGCGAGGACAGTGCCGATGCCGGTCAGGAGTGCGTCCGAAGCGTGGCGCATGCGATGGACTTCGGCGCGGGACTCCTCGGAAGTGATCCACGTTGTGCTCTTACGCTTGCCGGATTGCGCCAGCGCGAGCTGGCCGTCGAGGGTCAGCGCGGACTTGAGCATGAGGAATGGGCGCTTCTGCGTGATCCAGCACGCGAAACCCTCGTTCAATCGGCGAGCCTCAGCTTCGCAAACACCGGTTTCAACGGCAAGACCTGCGCCGCGGAGTTGCGCGAGGGCCCGCCCGGCGACGGCAGGGTTTGGGTCGGGCATCGCGGCCACGACGCGGTGAATTTTGGCGCGGAGGATTGCATCGGTGCACGGCCCCGTGCGCCCCGTAGTGCAGCATGGCTCAAAGGTGACATAGAGCGCGGCGCCCTGCGCGTTTCGGCCCGCAGATTTCAGAGCGACGATTTCGGCGTGGTCGCGCCAGTCGTATTGATGAAATCCTTCGCCAATCACCTGCCCGTCTTTCACGAGGACCGCGCCGACCGTTGGATTCGGGCTCGCGAGGCCGATGCCTTTGCGCGCCAGTTCCAGCGCGCGATTCATGTAGGCGATGTCGTGCGTTTCCATGTTCTCCAGGGGCGTCAATCGAAGAGGGAATTGACGAAAGTTTGCGGATCGAAGGGAACCAGATCGCCGATTTGCTCGCCCGTGCCCACGAAGCGGATAGGCAGACCCAGTTCGCGCGCGATGGCGATGACGATGCCACCTTTGGCGGTGCCATCAAGCTTGGTCAAGATGATTCCTGTGACGCCGACGGAGCTGGTGAATTCGCGAGCTTGCGACAGGCCGTTCTGTCCCGTGGTGGCGTCCATCACCAGCAAAACGTCATGGGGTGCGCCCGGCACGACCTTCGCCGCAGTGCGCTTCATTTTTTCGAGCTCGGCCATCAGGTTGGATTTCGTGTGCAGGCGACCGGCGGTATCCACAATGACGGCGTCGGCTGAGCGGGCGCGGCCCGCGGCGACGGCGTCGTAGACGACGGCGGCAGGATCAGCGCCGGGCCGCTGCTTGACGAGTTCAACGCCGTTGCGTTTGGCCCAGACTTCGAGCTGTTCGACGGCGGCGGCGCGAAAGGTGTCTGCGGCGCAAAGAATCACACTCCGCCCTTCCGCGCGAAGGCGGTTGGCGAGCTTGCCGATGCTCGTGGTTTTTCCTGTGCCGTTGACGCCGACGACGAAGATGACGCGAGGGGCCGCGCCGTTCTCGGCGACTTCCTCACCACGGACGGGCGGAGTTGCGGGAGCCGCGTCGTCGGAAGCTGACAGGATACTCACGAGTTGGGCCTTGATTTCCTGCTTGAGATGGGCGGCGTCGGAGAGGACGTGACGGTCAACCTTATCGCGCACGGCGGCGAGGACGTCGCGTGTGGTGCGCACACCGAGATCCGCGGCCAGAAGCACGTTCTCGAGCTTGGAGAGAACGACAGGTTCTATCTTCTTCTCGCCTTTGAAAATTTCTTCGACGCGCGCGGAAAGCTCTGAACGTGTTTTCCCCACAGACTGCTTAAGGCGTTCCAGCAGCGAGGGTTCAGATTTTCCAAACAGTGTAATCATGCGTCAAACCGCCGGTGTATGGCTGAAGGATTCATTCTAGCAGAAGAGTTACGTGGGAGCTGATTTGGCGGGCGAATGCGGAGAGCCGGAGAGGGGTACTGTGCTATCGGAAACGCGTTAGACGAGAACTTCGACGGCGGCCAGGCGGAGCTTGCCGACCTTTACGACCAGTTCCAAGGCATCCACGACATCGGGGTCAAACTTAGTTCCCACGAGAGCGCGGATTTTCCCGAGGGCGTAGTCAATTTCCATCGCCGATTGGTAGGGACGGTTGGTGGTCATGGCGTCGAGGGTGTCCGCGACAGCAATGATGCGCGCCATCAACGGAATATCGGCCGATTTCTTGCCGTACGGATAGCCGCGGCCGTCCATGTGCTCGTGGTGCAGCTCGATGCCGGGAATCATTTCCTTGAGCTGCGCGACCGGGCGCATGATGTTGGCGCCTTTGACGGTGTGCTGCTTCATCAAGTCGAACTCTTCCGGAGTCAGGGCGCCGGGCTTTTTGAGGACGCGGTCGTCCACGCCGATTTTACCGACATCGTGCAGGAGCGCGGCGATGCGGATTTTGTCGAGATCCTCGGTGGAAAGGCCGAGTTGCTGGGCTATGAGGAGGGAGTACTTGGCCACGCGCCCGGAATGGCCTCGCGTATAGGGATCCTTTTCGTCGATCGCCGCGGCGAGCATGCGGATGGAGCCAAGGAAGAGCTCGTGGTTTTCTTCGGCGGCTTCCTTGAGCTGCTCAATCTTTTCCTCGATGTCCCCAGCCATCTTGTTAAAGGTCTGCGCGAGATCGCTGATTTCGGCGGCGCCGCGGACCGGCGCGCGCTCGTGGAAATCGCCACGGCTGATGGCGCGCGTGGAATTCGCCAGGCCGCGAATTGGCGTACTGATGCCGACCGCAAAGAAATAGCCCAGGAACAAAGCGACCATGGTGGCGACCGAGACGAAGGCAAACGCCTGCGTATTGAGTTCGGTGACGCCGGCATCTTCGCGGGCCTGCTCGAGACTCCGCTGGGCGATCACCGCCCAGTTGACCTCAGGAAACGTGGTATAGGTGCCGATCATTTCAATCGTGCGGTTGTTGTCGGGCAGCTCAAATTGCGTCGTTTCCGTGGCGCGGAACTCCGGGGAGAGCGAACGAATCTTGGCGACGACCGGTGAGGCGGAATCGTCGGTGCCGGGAACAATCCGCGTGTCGTGGTGCGCGACGATATGACCATAGTGGTCCACGACGTAAACCGACCGGCCGCGCACGCTGGTTTCCACCAATCGCCTCACAATGGCCTTGAGGGAAACTACCGCCGCGAGCATGCCGGTGAATTGATCCTCAGATTTAAGCGGGACCGCGATGATGAATGCCGGGCGGTTGTCCGGCGCCAGCGCCAGGGGATCGCTGCGGAATTTCAGAGCCTGCGCCTGCACGCATGTCGCAAAGGCGCGTTGCAGGGCTTTGCTAACGAAGGGGTCCTGTTCAGCACGAAAATCGGGCCGAGAGGCCGCCGTGCCCTTTGCCTTTATTCCGACGGCCGTCAGGTAAAGGATGTCGGGGTTGCTGTCCACAAAGTTCTCGAGCAGCCGGGTGACCTTCGGTTCGCGCACGGGGTCATCCACGTCCTGAATCAAATCCGACAGGGCCATGATCTGGCGCTCGGCGAGGAGCTGTTGGGTAAGGTTCGATTCAAAAAGCTGGATTTCGCCAGCCAGAGAGCGAGTCAATTCAGTCTGCTGGACGCGCTCGGTGTCCACCAGCTTTTCCTGGCTGAGCTTCAGAACCTGGCGGTGATACAAGCTGATCGGAACGACGCTGACAAGCAAGAGTGCGCCCAGCACCATCCAAAGGATGCGCGGACGACCAGAGGGGGCCGGGATGAATTGGTCTGTGCGCACGGGTCGCTCCGTCCATTCTACGGAAGAGAGGCTGGCGAAGGAAGGAAGTCAAAGAAGCCTGTTGGCCGATGTGTTAAGGGGAAGACCGAATGAAAAAGCTCGCCGGCGGGGGCCGCGCTATTCCTGCTTGAGGCGGCGCTCCATCATTTCGCGGATGGCATCGCGTGGGGAGCGTCCTTCGTGGAGGACAGCGTTCATCTGTTCGGTAATGGGCATTTCAACCCGGGCCGCGCGAGCTAATTCCAGTGTTGCGGCCGTCGTGCTGACACCTTCCGCGACCATGCGCATGCCAGAAAGGATTTCGGCCAACGGGCGGCCCTTGGCGAGTTCAATTCCCACGGAGCGGTTCCGGCTGAGCGCACCCGTGCAGGTCAGGACCAAATCGCCCATTCCGGCGAGGCCTGCGAGGGTTTCCGGCCGCGCTCCCAGGGTAACCGCCAGGCGTGCCATCTCTGCCAAGCCGCGCGTGATGAGAGCCGCGAGGGTATTGTGGCCAAGACCGAGACCGTGGCAAATCCCGGCGGCCAGAGCGATAACATTCTTCACGGCGCCGCCCAGTTCGACGCCGAGGAGGTCGTCGTTTGTGTAGAGCCGGAACGTCGGGCCGGAAAACTCTTCCTGAATCGAGGAGGCCAACTGGAGGTCGCGCGAGGCGATGACAACGGCTGTGGGGTCCCCCCGCGCGACTTCCAGCGCAAACGAAGGGCCGGACAGCGCAGAAACGCGCGGAAGGAATTTCGCAGAAATAACCTGGTGCAAAACTTCGCTCATGCGCGCGTGAGTGCGGGGCTCGAGTCCCTTGGTGGCGCTGACGAACGCCATCTCCGGGGTAAAGTGCGGAAGCATTTCGGTGTAGACGGCGCAGGCGTTAGCGGAAGGCATGACTCCGACGACGACGGCGGCGCCGTGGAGTGCGGCGGTGGCTTCATGCGTCACCTCAGTATCCGGGGGGAGAGGAAAACCCGGGAGGTAGGTTTCGTTGATGCGCGTGGCCCGGATTTTTTCGCAGACGGCAGGGTCGTGAACCCACAGCACGAGGCGATGGGGCATACGGCTGCGTGATAGAACAATCGCGAGGGCTGTGCCCCAGCTTCCGCCGCCAAGGATGGCGATCTTTCTCATGGGCGTCGGCGAAAGGTCAGCGGGGGTTCTGTCCCAGTGAGGAGCCGCTCAATGTTGCCGCGATGGCGGAAGATAATCAGGATGGAGGCAAGCGCGACGCCGATGGAAACCACGTGCGGAGGGGCGTGACGCGGCGCATATACGAGATACATCAAGAATGGCAAAGATGCAGCCGCGGCGATCGAACCCAACGAGATGTACCGCCAGAACGCGACGACCGCAACAAAGATTGCCAGCGCCGCCAAAACCGCAGGAACGGAAATCATCAGAAACCCGCCCGCGGCCGTCGCCACCCCTTTTCCGCCTCGAAACTTGAGCCACACCGGAAACAGATGGCCGGCGATGGCTGCCAGAGCCGCCACCATCATCCAATCAATCCGAGAAGGATTAAACGGGCTGAGGGAAATGGAGTCGCGGATGAAGTGTGCGGGGAGCCAGACGGCAAGATAACCCTTTCCGGCGTCGAGGAGCAGCGTCATCGCACCTCCGCCGAGGCCCACGGCGCGCGTGACGTTCGCGGCTCCGATGTTTCCGCTGCCAACGGCGCGAATATCGCCTCGGCCGACCAGTTTCGTAATGAGGAGGCCGAACGGGGTTGAACCAAGAAGATACGCGGTCAGGGGTACCCAAGCAAGTGCAAGCAAATCGTCGTGGTTCATCGCGCGATCATTTCTCCGGGCCCGTAAACGCGAAAGTGGCAAGGCGTTCGTATTCAGCGCCGCCAGGCTTCAATTTGCTTTGGTACAAATGGAACTCGCTGGTACGCACCGCCCCAAATTCCCGGGCGCACAGTTCGCGCATTGCTTCTGCGAGGCGCGGTTGGCTTTGGGGCTGCTTGAACCGTGCGAGGGTTAAGTGGGGGTGAAACGCGCGCTCCTCGCGAGCGATGCCGAGCAAGAAAAGCCTTCGTTCAACTTCGGCCCTGACTTCTGCGAGATTCGGCGTGGCTTCGATCCCTGCCCAGAGGACACGCGGGCGGCGCTCGTTTGGGAAACAGCCGACTCCGCGAAAGCTCATTTCGATGGGCTTTGCGGAACGGAGATCCCCGAGAGCGGTTTTCACGCGCTCCACCATCTCGGGAACAGTTTCACCGATGAATTTGAGGGTGACGTGCATCCCGTCTGTTTGTACCCAGCGAGCGCCACGCGCTGCGGGGGCAAGTTCTTTCATGAGCTGCGCGATGTTCTGCCGGACGCCCTCGTTGAGATCCATGGCCACGAAGACGCGCAAGCGCTTAGCCTTTCGCCTGCTTCTTGGCCTGGCCTGTGTAGAGAAAATGGCGGCGGATCATGTCCAGAGCCGACTGTGACGCCTGCCAACGAATGCGCTCGCGATCGCCGGGGAACACCACTCCGCGCTCGCGCGTGCCGCTGGAATGAGCGAGAGCAATGTGCACCGTGCCGACGGGTTTTTCTTCCGACCCCCCGCCCGGACCGGCAACGCCGGTGACACCGACGCCCAGCGTGCTCCCCGTGCGGCGGCGGACGCCCTCGGCGAGCGCGACGGCGACTTCCGCGCTGACCGCTCCCTTTGAAGCGATGAGTTCGGCGGGCACATCCGCCCAAGCTGCTTTCATTTCGTTGCTGTAGCAGACTGCGCCGCCGAGAAAATACGTGGAGCTCCCCGCGAGGCTGGTGAGCCGCTCGGAGAGCAGGCCCCCGGTACAACTTTCGGCGACGGCGACGCTGGCCTGGTTTTCCTTCAACTCGTGCGCGACAACTTCTTCGAGGGTGTCGCCTTCGAGCGTGAAAATATTTTCGCCGAGAGCGAGCTGGAAGCCTTTCACCAACTCGTCGAGCAGTTTTTCAGTCGCGATGGCATCCGCGGACCAGGCACGGAGGTGAATTTGAATCTCACCCGGCGAAGCGAGGATGGTGGTGTGGACCTGATCCTTGTAGCGTTTGTAAATCGGCGCGATGCGCTGCTCGAGGTCCGACTCGCCCATGCCCGCGACTCGCAACTCGCGATGGAAGAGGCGCAGCGCAATCTTCCCGCGGGACAGGCGCGGCTCAACGTGGTTTCTGTACATCGGCATCAACTCGTGAGGCGGGCCGGGAAGAAGAACGATGATGCGGCCGCGGTCTTCGAGCCAAAGGCCCGGAGCGGTGCCATTGGGGTTGTCGAGCACGGCCGCGCCTTCGGGTACCATGGCCTGGCGGACGTTGATCTCCGGCATGGTGCGGCCAAACTTGCGGAAGCGCGCTTCGATTTCGTGAACGATGGCGTCGTTGCGGATGAGTTTCCGGCCAAGCATCTCGGCGACGGTTTCGCGCGTGAGGTCGTCCTCGGTGGGGCCGAGTCCGCCGATGGAGACAACCAACTCCACGCGGTCGAGGGCGCCGCGAAACGCGTCGTGAACTTGCGAGCGCAGGTCGCCGACGACGGTCTTGCGCACGATTTCGATGCCGAGACGATTGAGCTGCTCGGTGAGGAACAACGAATTGGTGTCCAGGCGATCCGGAGTGAGCAGTTCCGAGCCGACCGCAATGATTTCAGCTTTCATCGCAGCGGTGACCCGGCAAGGGGAAGACCGGCGACATCCCAATCGAGCGTAAAGAGGGCGCTGTTCGTGGCAAGGACGGCGCGGCTCGTCGGCAGAAGGGCTAGTCCTACAAGGCCCGAGCCGCTAAGGACAAACTCGGCGCGGCCCTGCGGCGTGACGCGAACCAGACCACGGCGGCCGCTGAGCGAAGCGGCAACAAACAGATTGCCGTCGCGGTCGAAGGCTAGGCCCTGCGGGCGGCCGAGACCTCGATAAAAGGTGGTCACTTCACCGCCCTGCGTGACGCGGTAGACGTGGTCAAAGCTCGACGTGGTGGGCCCGGTGACGTAAAGATCTCCCGACGGATGAAATGCCAGATGGTAGGCGGCGATGGAGGGTTCGAGCGTGGCGAATACAAAAACTTCGCGGTCGCCGCTGATTTTGAAAATTGTGCCGCTGCGGTCGCCCACATAGAGATTGCCCGCGGAGTCAAAGGCCAGGCCTGTGGCGATGCCCATGCCCTCGATCCAGAGCTGGGAGCGGCCGTCGGGCGTTACACGATGAATCGTGCCGTCATTGCGGCAGGAGACGTAAAGCATTCCCGAACGATCGAGAGCCAGGCCCGAGGGATTCACCAGATCGGTGACAAACGGCTTGATTGTGTAATTTGCGGTGATCTTGTAAAGCGAGACGGGCACTTTGTGCCCGCGCTGGCCGCTGAATGTCACATAGGTATTGCCTTCGGCGTCCACGACGGGATTGGCCACGGGATGCAGGTTGTCGGCAATTTGCACGCCCAGAGAGATGGGAAAGGGTGCGCTTTCGGAGCGCGCGGTGGCAACGCGCATCGCGCCTTCCGATGCGCCTTCGGGAACACGGGCAATCAGAAAGTTTTCCGCAGAGAGGAGCAACTCGCCTTCGACCTCGCCAAAGCGCACGCGGGGACGCGTGTTGTTGTGCGAAGCGAAGCCGCTGCCGTGGATTTCGACTTCACCGCCGGCAATGGCCGCAGCGGGCGCGACGCGCTCAATGCGCGGGACGCCGTTGCCGCTCTGTGTGAGTCCGAATGGCATTAGAGGCCAAGCCATCTCAGGAGCCAGAGTCCCAGCGCAGCGTAAACAGCGGCCAGCCAGTCGTCGGCCATGATCCCCCAGCCGCCGGGCAATGACTCCGCCTGCCGCACGGGAAACGGCTTCCGAATATCGAATACGCGAAAAAGTATAAAACCCGCGAGCACCAATTTCCAGTTTAGCAGGCCCAGCAGCCCGCCGCCGAGAAGCAGCGTAAGGTGCTGGCCGGATACTTCGTCAATGACAACGTACTGAGGGTCTGCGATTCCGGCATATGCGGCGACTCGCGAGGCACTCCAGACACCGAGGCGCGACACGACCAGGAACACGATTGCGGAGAACAGCACAACGGTTGAAATCGGGCGGCCCAGTACTACCGGCATGTCGAGCCCCAGATTCCAAAGAGCGCGCGCTGCGACAGATGAATTCGTTAGGAGAGCGAGAGCTAATCCGAGTAGAGAACCGAATGTGCCGGGGGCCTTGGGGATGTAGCCAATGCCGAAGGCTGTGGCGAGACATAGAGCGAAGCGCGGTTTGGGGGCAGCGGGAAGCGCCGCAGCGTCAGTGTTCGGTTTCATTCGGATCCGGTTTTTCGGGAGAAGATTCGTCAATGACAGGCTCGGAAATGACAT
>Ga0209283_10000209_pt1 | contig 28205 bp, 22 predicted proteins | sample CZO8metaG_2_FD_188354 | JGI IMG/M metagenome (GOLD analysis project Ga0209283, IMG submission 188354) | Vadose zone soil microbial communities from the Eel River Critical Zone Observatory, Northern California, USA - CZOApr15con2H1.8 metaG... | ecosystem: Environmental > Terrestrial > Soil >...
CTGCCAAGGTGTGCGTACCGTGACCGCGAGTCTGATCCGTAATTGGCAACAGAACAAAGCGCCCGTTTTTTACCTTCTTGATCTGCTGTTCGGCAATGCCCAGCTCCGGCGGATTAATCAGATCGTCGGCTGAGTTGATAAACATCACAGACGCTTTAATCTGCTCGAGTTTGGGTGACGGATCATAGTTTCGCGACGCATCAAAAGCATACAACATATCGTTTGCGTCGGTTGTGGCCATCCTGCTGTTCATGTAACTCTCAAGGTACGAATCGGCCTTATCCCGAGTCGGGTACTCCTTCTGCATCTGCAGCGGGCTGCTGCCCATGATCAGTAGGATATCGAACGCTGTCCGCAAACCGCGCGGCGGCTGCTTGTAATCGCCATTCATCCATTCAGGTTCAGTGCGGATGGAATCCATAATCATCTTTCGCATCATCCGATTGCGTCCAGCGATCTGTACGGGCAGACAAGCCAGCGGCATCACCGCGTCCATGAAGTCCGGATAAGTCTCCGCCCAAATCCATGAATGCATGCAGCCCATTGAGGTTCCCATGAGCAGGCGCAGGTGGTTGACCTTGAGTCCCTCTGTCAGAAGCAAGTGCTGCGCCTTGACCATATCGTCGTAGTCGTAGTGCGGGAACTTGGCGTGTAGACCGTCACTCGGCTTCGTGGAATGGCCGTGCCCCACCGCGTCGGGAAGAATAATGAAGTACCGATTCGCATCCAGAAGCTGCCCCGGGCCAAAGAGCACCCCGGCAAAGCGCTCACCGGTGAACTGCTGTCCCGAACCGGTGGTCCCGTGCAGAACCATGACAGCATTGGTGACGTGCCCGTTGCCATCGGCTACGGACCTGCCATATGTCGTGTAGTGCAGCTTCATTTCCCCCAGCACTTCACCCGACCTGAAGCGAAAATTGTGGACGACGAAATCTCCTTCAGTCGGCTTGGGTAGCTCCTGCGCACAAACTGCCCCAGCGAGCATGAGCAAAACTGTAAACACAACTGCACGTGGAAACGAGACCGGTCTCATGGGCCACGAGCTTACTTGGACGGCGTTTGTCATGCAAGACGGTTTTCGGGCACGACTGGAAGGGAATCGAGGGATTAAGGTCCTAAAAGCCTGCGGAAAAACTCGATTTGACTTCTGTTTTGAGAAGGGCACGACTTCAAGAGCCTGCCCTGAGCGAAGCCGAAGGGTGCCGTTAAGCCCCTTTTACTTTTGTCATTCCGAGCGGGCTTCACAGCCCGCGAGGAATCTGCTTTTTAGAGTTTTCCAGCAGCCTGCTAAAGGACAACAACAGGACCGGAGGAGGCCGGAACCGATTCCAAGCCTAACAAGTTCGGGAAAAACTGACGAAAGCCCGCAGCTCGGTGGAAGAGCGGTCCTTCAGGGCCGCGTTGGCCGTTCAGAATCGACGAGGGCTTTAGCCCCCGTGGCAACGATTTGCATCGAAGCTAGAGTAACGTTCTTATTCTGACGGTCTGCGGGCCAACTGATCCAGTCCGAGATTGAGCTCAAGCACATTGACTCGGGGCTCACCGAGCAAACCCAAATCACGCGTGCGGGTATGCTCGCGTACCAAATGCCTGAGTTTCTCCTCTGGAACTCTTCGCTCTCGCGCCACTCGTGGGATCTGGAACTCCGCCGCCGCAGGCGAGATGTCAGGATCGAGGCCAGAGGCTGACGTTGTCACCAAATCAACTGGCACCGGAACACCGGGGTTTTCCATCTGTGCGCGAACCAGGTCTGCTTTGCCACGATCAATGAGTTTCTTATTCGTGGGACCGAGGTTTGAGCCGCCCGAGGCACTTGCGTCATAACCCGTGTCGCCTGCCGCCGAAGGCCGCGAGTGAAAGTAACCTGGACCCGAGAACGGCTGCCCGATCAGCCGTGATCCCACCGCTACAGCATTGTGCTTGATGAGTTGCCCGTTTGCCTTGTAGGGAAACAAGACTTGGGCGAGACCCGTTATCATGAGGGGATACAAAATTCCCAGCAGCACCGTCGTCGCGATGGTCATAAGAACCGACGTGATGAGATTCTTCTTCATATGTGCCCTCTATACCAGCCCGATCCCGGTGATGAACATGTCGATCAGCTTGATCCCGATGAACGGAGCGATTAGCCCGCCCACGCCGTAGATCAGGAGATTGCGCCGGAGCAGAGCTTCGGCACTCATCGGTTTGTATCTCACACCACGAAGCGCTAACGGGATCAGCGCAATGATAATCAGCGCGTTGAAGATTACAGCCGACAGCACCGCCGACTCGGCCGTCCGCAAGTGCATAATGTTCAGCGCATTCAGTACCGGGAACGTACCTGCAAACATCGCCGGGATAATGGCAAAATATTTGGCTACGTCATTGGCGATGGAAAAGGTTGTAAGCGCACCGCGGGTCATGAGAAGTTGTTTGCCGATTTCCACGACCTCGATGAGCTTCGTGGGATTGGAATCGAGGTCGACCATGTTTCCGGCTTCCTTCGCCGCCTGGGTACCGGTATTCATCGCGACTCCGACGTCCGCCTGAGCCAGCGCCGGCGCATCGTTGGTCCCATCACCGGTCATTGCGACTAACTTTCCCTGACCCTGCTCTCGGCGGATCAGGTCCATTTTGTCCTTTGGAGTAGCCTCTGCCAGAAAATCATCAACGCCTGCCTCCCGCGCTATCGCAGCAGCGGTGAGCGGGTTGTCCCCAGTGATCATCACGGTTTTAATCCCCATTGAATGGAGCTGACCAAAACGCTCCCGCATGCCACCCTTGACGATATCCTTCAGGTGGATAACACCCAGAGCCGCTTGATTCTCCGCTACTACCAAGGGCGTCCCACCCGATCGCGCGATTTTCTCCACGCTGGCTTGAATTTCTCGAGGGAGGACGGTGCCGTACCGGCTGAGGTACTTCGTAATCGCGTCGACAGCTCCCTTGCGAATCTCGCGGCCATCGAGGTTCACACCTGACATGCGCGTCTGGGCGGTAAAGGGAACGAACACGGCTTCGCGCGACGCCAGTTCCCTGCCTCGCAAACCGTATTGCGTCTTCGCCAGGATCACAATTGACCGCCCTTCGGGAGTTTCATCTGCCAGTGACGAGAGTTGGGCCGCGTCTGCCATCTCAGCCTGTGTGATGCCCGGAGCCGGAACGAACTCTGCCGCCTGGCGGTTACCTAAAGTAATCGTTCCCGTCTTGTCCAAAAGTAGAGTGTTGACATCGCCAGCGGCCTCAACAGCGCGGCCCGACATCGCCAGGACGTTGTGCTGCACAAGCCGGTCCATGCCGGCAATGCCAATGGCTGAAAGCAATCCGCCAATCGTCGTGGGAATTAAACATACGAGCAGGGACACCAAAACGAATACCGTCTGCGGTGAACCCGAGTAAATGGCAAAGGGCTGCAGGGTCACCACCGCAAGAAGAAAGATAATCGTCAAACCGGCAAGCAAAATATTGAGCGCGATCTCGTTCGGTGTCTTCTGCCGCTCAGCGCCTTCCACCAGAGCGATCATACGGTCAAGGAAAGTCTCGCCGGGATTCGAGGTGATCTTCACTTTGATTTTGTCAGATAACACCCGCGTGCCCCCAGTCACCGCGGAACGATCGCCGCCTGCCTCGCGAATTACCGGAGCGGATTCGCCGGTAATTGCCGATTCATCCACTGACGCCACACCTTCGATGATCTCGCCATCAGACGGAATAAACTCACCGGCGGATACGGACACCAAGTCGCCCGCTCGCAGCTTTGAGCTCGGCACTTTCTCCACTAGACCGTTGCTCCCAGTAAGACGGTTAGCCACAGTCTCAGAGCGCGCCTTGCGAAGCGTGTCCGCCTGTGCTTTGCCACGTCCCTCCGCCATGGCCTCCGCAAAATTCGCAAACAGCACCGTGAACCAGAGCCAGAGCGTGATCTGCAGGTTGAACTTGAAGGCAGACCCCCCTTTGAAGAGCAGGACCGTGGTAATGACGCTGCCAATCTCCACCACGAACATGACAGGGTTGCCCATCATCTTTCGCGGGTTCAGCTTCAGAAAAGCGTCCCAGAGCGCCCGCCGGACAATTTTCCATTCCCAAATAGCTTTCTTCTTCGTCGCCATAGACAGAATCTTTCAGAAGGTCTTTCCTGCTGCCATCAGCAGGTGCTCCAGAATTGGCCCCAGGCTCAGCGCCGGAAAAAACGTCAGCGCGCCCACGATAATGATCACGCTTACCAGGAGCACGGTGAAAAGAGGCGTGGTCACAGGGAACGTACCTAGTGATGGCGGAATGTATTTCTTCTTGGCCAGATTGCCGGCGATGGCCAGCATAGGAATAATCATCAAGAAGCGGCCAATCAGCATCGTCATGCCACCCGAGACGTTGTACCAGAGGGTGTTCCCGTTGAGGCCCCCAAAGGCCGAACCGTTGTTGCCCGCCTGGGATGTGAAGGCGTAAAGGATTTGCGTGAGGCCGTGAGGACCCGGATTGCTGATGCTCGACGCGCCGAATCCCTCCATGGAGGAGATGGCCGCAAGCACGAGGATCACCAGAGGAAAAACCAACACCACCAGCATCGCCATCTTCACGTCATATGCTTCGATTTTCTTGCCCAGATATTCCGGCGTGCGGCCCACCATCAGGCCGGCAATGAATACGGCGAGCACAATGTAGATCAGAATGCCGTACATTCCGGCGCCAACCCCGCCGAAAATCACCTCGCTCAACATGATGTTGACGAGTGGCACCATTCCGCCCAGCGGAGTGAATGAATCATGCCAGCCGTTGATAGCTCCGCAGCTTGCGTCGGTGGTGACAGTGGCCCACAGAGCCGTGTTCGCGATTCCGAAACGGACCTCTTTGCCCTCCATGTTCCCGCCTGGTTGTACAGCGCTAACATGCTGGTCCACTCCGGCAAGAAGCGGGTTGCCGCGAGCCTCAGCCCAATACACCATAGTGACGCCCGCCAGGAATAGAATCGCCATTGCGGCCCACACCGCCCAGCCATGCGCTTGCGAACCCGTCATTCGACCAAGCGTGTAGGTAAGTCCAGCGGAGACTGCGAAGATTGAGAACAGTTCAATGAGATTCGACAACGGCGTGGGGTTCTCAAAAGGATGGGCGCTATTGGCATTGAAGAAGCCGCCGCCGTTCGTGCCCCATTCCTTGATGATCTCCTGCGAAGCCACGGGACCTTGCGCAATCCTTTGCTCAGTAACCGTGTCCATCATCGGCTTGCCGTCCGGACCAATCACTGGCTTGCCATCAGAGCCGACCTTCGGCGCTTGTTGCGGTTCAACCAGCTTCACGGTGTCATAGGGCCTGAGGTTCTGCACAACACCCTGTGAGACCAAAAGTAAAGCTCCCACAACACAGAACGGCAACAACACCCAAAGGCAGCTGCGAACCATGTCCACCCAGAAGTTGCCGATCGTCTCCATCTGACGGCGCGCAATACCGCGGATAAATGCAATGGCCAGGGCAATACCGACCGCGGCCGAGACAAAGTTGTGATAAGCAAGGCCAGCCATTTGAGTGAAGTAGCTCATCGTGGTCTCGCCCGCATAGTTCTGCCAGTTGGTGTTGGTAGTGAACGAAGCTGCCGTGTTAAAAGCCAGATGAGGAGGATTGACTGCCCCAAGTTTCTGCGGATTAAACGGAAGAAATCCCTGTAGACGCTGTATCAAGTACAGCAGCAGCATCGAGGCCACGCTGAACAGAAGCATTGCAATTGCATACTCGGTCCAGCGCATCTCGTGATCTTCATCCACTCCCGTGACCCGGTACAGCACCCGCTCCATCGGTCGCAGCACCGGATCCATAAATGTCCGTTGCCGGCTGAACACATGCGCCATGAAAATGCCCATTGGCTTGGTGACAGCAAGGATGAGCGCGAGGAAGAACAGAATTTGGAGCCAGCCATTGGCGGTCATATCAGAATTTCTCCGGACGCAACAGTGCGTACAGCAGATAGACCATGGTCAGAGCACTGACGACCAGCATGATTGTTGATTCCACACTCATTTGATCCCCCTCACTTCACGCGATCGCAGAAGCGCACGTATCCGATCGAAAGCACGAAAAACGCGATCGTCAGCGCTACAAATGCAACATCAGCCATGAATCCTCCGTGTAAAACTCGCTCGTTTTAGCGGTGAAAGCTGGAGTCGAACGTCAGGATCACTCCTAAGCTCAAGAGATTTTGTGTTGGTGTCAGGTCAAAGACTCCGGGCCGCACCTCTCCATCATTAAAAAACCCGCCACCGGGTCCGCGGGAATCGTCAATGCGGTGCTCCAGCCGCAGGATGGCGCTGGCCTGGCGGTACGGAATTCGGTATTCCAGCGTCGTTGTGTTGGCCTTCACCGTCTGTGAGAACCCCGTCATACGGCCATCGCGATCCCAAAACACCTCGGGGCGGAACGTCACGCTGAATCGCCGGCTCACAGCCCAGTGCACCGGCAACTGAAAGGCCATCCAAAGTGCGCACGGGTTTGCGGGAGCGACAATCTTCTCCGTTCCAACGATATATTCAAAGGCGGTAGTGATTCGATCTCCCTTCCGTTCCACGATGCTGTCGGACAGAAAACGCCAGAACTCGAGCGAAGTGTTGGACTGGTGAGGGCCGTAGAGAACTGTTTGCTTCAATGTCAGATGATCTGTCGGCTTATAAGCAAGCTGGCCGCCCGAACTGGGAACACTATTCGCATCGGCCAAGTGCCAGTAACCATTCACCACAAAAAGTGTTCCCGAAAGCTTATCGGTGAACGGATATTGTGCATTCACCCCAAGCATGAGGTAAGGGGTGAAGTCGGCACCCCAGGGACGCGTGTACGTGAAATTATCTTTGGAGTACAGAGAGTCGTAGCCAATGAAACTGCTGAAGATTCCCCCCTGCAAAGTGAGGCCCTTCCCAACCGGAGCAAGATAAGAAATGTTCGTCGGGCCCAGGTGCCGAAGCCAGTTCGATCCGGGAAGATTTGGGGCAGTGGCCGAGAATCCAAAGACCTTCGAGTCTTCACCCGCCTGCAACGTGAGCTCCGTCCCCCAGCGGGACCTTTCTGAGGCCGCTTTTTTCAGGTAGAGCGCTGCCATATTCACGTCCCATTCATTCACGTGAAATGTTGTGCCGCCTACGGAACAGATGATTGGCCGGATAGTTGAAATCATGCAGGTATCCAACGTCTAAGAAGCCGCCATACTGCCATCCTAAGTCCGGAGGCTGAGTACTCGTGGGTGCCGATGGCTCTCCCTGAGTAGCCGATTGCTCCGCAACCAGACAATCAACAGCTGCCATCGCCGAGGTGTTGCTATGCATTGTCTTCAACTCGGCCACCGCATTTTCAAGCTGCTCGACTGGACGCTGCAGATGTCGATTCGATCGCAGTGCGGCCGGCTCCGCGGCTGTTTGGGAGATTTTCGGCATCTGCTGAGCGTGGACTGGACTTCCTAACGCAGCTATGCACAATGCCCCTCCAATACATCTAAGTTGAAGCCACTCGGCAATCTCGAGAACCGAGAACCGGCTGCTCATGCGTTACCCTCTGCAGCCAGAATAATGCTTCAGAACTAAATTCCCTCAAGGCAAAGTTTCGCAACGATCTACACCACATATGAATTGACTCTCAATAGCGCACCGCACTCAGAACTTCACGAGTATGGCCATATTCAGCCGGTTCTCGCTCTGTCGCAGATCTGGAAAGAAGCCAGGTACCACTGATCCAGGTGCGCCGGTATTGCCGCCGGGAGGCGTAACCCCACCCGGTCCGGAAAAATATGGGACGTTGTCAGCGCGATAGTTGTATTCCCACCGGAAAGTGATGTACTGGCTTGGCATCCAGTCAAAAGTCGCCGACGCATCCCAAGCCTTATACGGATCGCCGGGATTCTCTGTGAAATAGGGCGTTCCCGAAGCTGCGGTCGCTCCGTTGATAGGAGGTAAGAGCACCAGGTAGCGGCCCGGATTATTGATCTTGCCACCGCCAATGGTCAGGCCGAACAAGTCTTTGTGGAACCACAGTCTGTTGTAGACCATGAAACCCAGGAAGCTCTGCTTGGGCCATATGACCCGCTGACCCGCGACGACCTTCACCGAATCCCCGGCGCAACTCACGCCGCCACCATGCTCGCAGCCTGCGTCGCCGGTAAGCGAGAACGCGGCTTTGTCGAGCAACCGTTCCGGGTGATCGTAGTACTTGACCTGAATGCTGTCGTCCGTGTGGTAGCGGATACGGCCCGGTTGACCCAGAGCGTCCGCCCCCAAAGCGTATTGATTCCCCAAGATAGATAGCCAGCTAGTTGGGCGCCACAGGATCTGTCCTCCAACGCCCGGCCGGTTGTTAAATCGTCCATAGGCCTGCCAGCCATTCATGAACCAAGGCTCGATCTTCAGTTTCTCTGTGGGAAAAATTTGTACTCTCACCCCATTGAAGAACCACGGTGTATTTGAGGAGACATACGACGGCTGGTACGCCCAGTTGTCAAAGTTGTAGTAACTGAACAGGCCCACGTAAGACAGGAAGATTCCCGCATCGACGTTGATGCCGTGCAGGCCATTGAAGTGGTATCCGCCATAGGCTTCCGTGACGTAGCGGTAGGCATTGTCGAGGTTCCATTGCCCACGCGCGGGGCTGGCGTCATTGCGGGGCGTGGTCTGTGAGTACATGCCAATCTGAGTCATCAGCCGGGCGCGAACATTGTCATAGTGAAAATCGCCACCGACGCCGAGCTGCGTCAGTTGCACCTCGTTCGCCCGAAAGACCTCACTCGACCCGCTAATGGTGTCGTCTTTCGGATGCCTAAAATCGTAGATGTAATCAACGTCCGCTCTAATTTCCGGCGTAAAGAACTTCGAGTCGAAGGCGGGTTGCTTCGTGCGCGGATTGCCGTTCAACCAGGTCCAGTCAGCGAAGGCAAACGGTTCTGCCTTGGACTTTTTCTCAGGCTTGCCGGCCTCAGGCAGCAGTGGCACAGCTGCGCTCTGCAATTGGTTTCGAACAGGTGATGGCGCCACCAAATTGCCGGAGAGGGTACTAGTGGCCCCGTCGGACGCTGCTGCTTCAAACTCGGTGCGATCTTTCGAAACCCGAGCCGGAGCGGGCTTTCTCTGATTGTCCTCGAGTCGTGCAACTTTAGCCTGCAGTTCCTGCACGAGTTGCCGTAGCTCGCGGACCTCTTGCGCAGTGGCGGGAGGGTCGTCTACCTTCTCCTGACCATGTAGTGGAATGACCATAAGCGTGGCAGCTATTGCCATTACCACCGCTCCCCTGCCCGATTTTTTTGTGCTCTGGTCGCGCGCCCTCCGATCCATGACCAAAACTTTCTTGCGCTCCGCAGAGAACTCACTCTTGATGTAACGAACGGCCACCGATCCCGACGGCCCAGCCCTTAGCTCCTTGTGGAGGGCGACCAGAAATCGCAACAGGAAGGCCACGATCACTACGCTGGAGCCGAAGAATAGGAGATTCATTCCAACCCTCCTGCATTTGCGGTCTTCATGCAACCCATCCTCTGGGACGATTGAACAATCCCCGACGTAAAAGTGGGGTAAGGAGTTCATAAATTGTTCGTAAGGATCGGGCGGGGGTAGGACGGTTATTGTCCGGGCTCGAACCGGTAACCAACCCATGGCTCCGTAACGATATAGCGCGGGGACGATGCTTCCGGTTCCAGCTTCTTTCGCAGTTGGCCGACGAACACCCGGAGATATTCCACCTGATCCGTGCTCTGGCCGCCCCAGATTGCGCTCAGGAGAGTGCGGTGGGTAACGACCTTTCCGGCATGGCGCGCTAAATAGACAAGCAGGTCAAATTCCTTGGGAGTCAGATGGACCTCACGTCCCCGGACCGTAACCTTGTGGGCCGCCATGTCGATGCGGAAGTCACCTACCTCGATCAGGCTCAGCTCTTCACTCTCAGTTGCCGGCAGACGGCGCAGATTGACACGTACCCGGGCGAGCAATTCCTCCATGCCAAATGGCTTGGTGACGTAGTCGTCGGCACCGGCGTCGAGGGCCTGCACTTTGGCCCTCTCCTCGCCACGAACAGAGAGGACGATGATAGGAACCTGTATTTTGGGTCGAAGCCGCCGGCACAACTCCAGCCCGTCCATGTTGGGCATGGAAAGGTCCGTGATCACCAGGTCCGGCGCCCAGTCTTTCATGATCTCCAGTGCAGTCTCGCCATCGTTAGCGACGCGAATGTCGTAACCTTGGCTGGAGAGGGACGTCCGCAGAACCCGGGTGATCTGGGGCTCGTCGTCAACCACCAAGATGCGCCGGCGCTCAGTCATGGATTCTTATGTCCCAGCCAGGAATCAGTCAGGCTCTTGCGTGACGATGTGGACATCAACGGCAGGCGCGTCCCGCAGGAACTGATGAATCGCTGACAAATAAAAGTACCGCCTCAACCCACGGGTGGCCGAACGTCCGAAGACAACTTGGGTTATATGCTTCTCACGTACAAATTCGGCCACGACCTCAGCCACACTTTTGCCTTTTAAGCGAACTACATTCGCCCCCACGTTCTCAGCAAATCGGATGTTCGCATTCAAAGTCTTCCGGTTGGCCTCGCTGCTGTCCTGCCCCATATCTATATAGACAACGTAAAGTTCGGCATCAATCGCCTGGGCCATGCGCGCCCCTCGTGCGATTAGATACTGAGCCGCGGGGTTGGAGCTGATGCAAACCGCGATTCGTTCCCGGACCGCAACCGCTCGGCCAGTTTCCTGTCTCGCTCGATAGGATTCGAGACTCCGGTCCACGGCGTGTGCAACTTGGCGCAGTGCCAGTTCGCGAAGTGCGATCAGATTTCCTTCACGAAAGAAATTGTCCAGAGCCCGGTCCACTCTCTCCCGCGGGTAAATATCACCACGTCGCATTCGGTTCTGCAGAGCCTCAGGAGTGAGGTCCGCCATTACGACTTCGTTAACTCGTTGCAGCACCCAATCGGGCACAGTTTCTCGCACCTGGATGCCGGTAACGCTTTGTACCAATGGAGTAGCGCTTTCCAAGTGCTGAATATTCATGGTGGAAAGGACGTCGATGCTGGCGTCCAGCACCTCCAGGACATCTTCGTATCTCTTTCGATGTTTGCTGCCATCGACGTTGGTATGGGCAAGTTCATCCACTAGAACGACATGAGGTTTCCGCGCCAGAATGGCATCAACATCCATTTCCTCGAACATCGCGCCTTTGTAATCGATTTTTTTTCGAGGAAGAGTTTCGAGTTTCGAGGCCAGTTCCTCGATCGCCTTGCGTCCGTGGGTCTCCACTACGCCAATCACCACATCTTCACCACGGCTGTGGCGGCGAAGGGCTTCGCTCAGCATGTTGTAAGTCTTTCCAACCCCGGGAGCGTACCCGAGAAACAGTTTGAACACGCCTCCTTTATTTTTGGGCAGTGTCTCTTCCAGCCATTGCTCAGGACTCTTGGGCATCGCGCCTATTGTCGTTGAGCAACCTGGAATTGTCGATGCTAGCCAACCATGTCAGCTACAATCGCGTCGTGCAGCAGATGATGACCAAGTCAGTTCTGCGATACGTCGCAGCTGCGGCTCTCGTCTTTGCGATCGTTTACACCTATCACACATTGATCAGGGTGAATCCGACCATCGTTGCACTCACGTTCTTGCTTGCTGTGCTGGTGGTCTCGGCAAGATGGGGATTACGACATGCGGTGTTCATGGCCGTGGTGGCCACGCTGGCTTTCAATTACTTCTTTCTACCTCCAGTCGGCACCTTTACCATTGCGGATCCGCAAAACTGGGCAGCTCTATTTGCTTTTCTCGTCACGGCAGTCATTGCCAGCCAATTATCGGAACGAGCCCGTCGCGAAGCACGCAACGCCAACGAGCGGCGTCGCGATGTCGAACGTCTATATGATTTCAGTCAGCAACTGCTCTCTAGCGACCACGTGGCCGAGCTCCTGAACGCTATTCCGCGATACGTCGTGGAGTCTTTCGGCGTAAAGGCGGCCGCTATTTCCCTCCCCAACCGGCCCGACATCTATCGGTCCGGGCCAGCGAGCGACGGCTTGGAGGTACACGATTTGCAGTTGGCCAGCATGCGGGGTGAACCCAAGATCGACGCTGAGAATGGCTTGGCATTTATGCCCCTTAGGATGGGCGTGCGCGTCGTGGGCAGCATGGGCGTTTCCGGTGCGCTCCTCTCCCGTCAGACGCTGGAAGCAATGGGCAGCCTTATCGCGATAGCTATAGAAAGGGCAGGCACGATCGAGAAGCTCGGACGCGCTGAGGCAGCGCGGGAAAGTGAGCAGCTCCGATCGGTCCTGCTGGACTCGGTGACCCATGAGTTTCGTACGCCATTAACGGCCATCAAGGCTTCTGTTAGCTCACTGCTCACAAACCCGAATTTGGATGAGGATCAGCATCATGAATTGCTGACTGTCATCAGTGAGGAAAGTGATCGCCTGAATCGCCTCGTAGGAGAAGCCGCCGAGATGGCACAGCTCGATGCCAACAAGGTGGAGCTCCAGATGGAACCACACCCAATCCGAGAAGCTGTCGAGGAAGCGATGGAGGAATCAAGACAAACTCTCGGGCGGCACCCAGTGGAGCTTCGTCTTCCCACAGATCTGCCGCCTGTCCGGATGGACCTCGCCCGAATCAAAGAAGTCCTGGTGCACTTGCTGGAAAATGCCGCGAAGTACTCTCCACCAGAAGCTCCGATTCACATCACCGGGGAAGTCAAGGACCGGATGCTAACTACAAGTGTTGCTGATCGTGGCCCTGGCATTGATGACTTCGAGCAATCGCTTGTGTTTGATAAGTTCTACCGCGGGCGGAATCAGAGACTCCGCGTGCAAGGAACGGGGATGGGACTGGCGATTGCCAAAGCCATTGTCGAAGCCCATGGTGGGCGAATCGGGGTAACCAGCCAGCTCGGACATGGGTCGGTGTTTTACTTCTCATTGCCAGTTACTTAGCTAAAATATCTGCCGTCCCAACTGTTGTTGACGACCAATTCCGAAAGGCTCGAGCAAATCGTGCAACACAGAGTGTCACTTTTCGTGCCTTGTTTCGTGGATCAGCTAGTGCCGGAGGTGGCGGTAGATACGGTAAAAATATTACGACGAGTCGGTTACCAGGTCGATTTTCCTGAAGCTCAAACCTGTTGTGGTCAACCAGCCTTCAATACGGGATACTGGGACGATGCCCGACCCTGCGCGGAGAAGTTTCTCCGTGTCTTCAAGCATGCCGATGCCGTGGTCTGTCCCTCCGGCTCCTGTACCACGATGGTTCGCAGTTTCTATCCAGAGTTGCTGTCGTCTAGCCCGTTGCAGGGAGACGCCGTTGCCCTGGGGCGTCGCACGTTCGAACTTTCTGAGTTTCTGGTCAAGGTGGCCGGCGTAACCGATGTGGGCGCCACCTTCCCTCACACTGTGACCTATCACGCATCCTGCCATGGGTTACGGGAACTCCAGCTGCGTGACGAGCCTCTGCAACTTCTGCGCAAAGTAAACGGGCTGAAGCTGATTGAAATGTCCCGCTTCGATGAATGTTGTGGCTTCGGAGGAACCTTTGCCACCAAGTTCGAAAGCATTTCCGTGGCAATGGGGGACTCCAAGGCAGAGAATGTTGCGGCGACCGGAGCTGAATTCGTGACCGCTATCGATTCCAGCTGCCTGTTGCATCTTCAGGGAATTCTGGGCAAGCGCAACGGGCAGGCACGAACCATCCATCTGGCCAGCATTTTGGCCCAGGAGAAAACATGAGCGCGACCGCCGCACAACGTTTCCTGCAGGACGCGGCGGTCAAGTCTGCGGACCTGGTGCACCGCGAAATTATTCTTCACGGCCTGGAAAGCTACGATGCCGCAGTTCTTCGAGGCCGCGCCCGTTTCAAGGATTGGGAGGCGGCTCGCCAGAGATGCCAGGAGATTAAGCGGGAGGCCATCAATCACCTGGATCGATATCTCCTGCAATTCGAAGAGCGAGTCATCGCTCATAGTGGGCATGTCTTTTGGGCCGCCAACGGAGAAGAGGCCTGCAGCTATATCAAGAATCTCGCGTCCCGCCACGGCGTGCGCACGGTAGTCAAGTCCAAGTCGATGGTGACGGAGGAAATTCACCTGAGTCCTGCGCTGGAAAAAGCCGGCATCAAAGTCTGGGAAACTGATCTCGGCGAGTTTATTGTCCAACTTCGTAATGAGCCTCCCTACCACATCGTCACGCCCGCCATGCACCTCAACCGAGGCCAAATCTCAGAATTGTTCCGCGAAAAGCTGGGGGAGGACATTCATGGCGATGATCCGGCGGAGCTGGTTGCGGCGGCTCGCCGCAACCTGCGCCGGGCCTTCTTTGCCGCCGAAATGGGCATCTCGGGCGCCAACTTCCTCGTGGCTGATAGTGGCCTTATCGCCCTCTCCACCAACGAGGGAAACGGCCGCCTCTGTACTAGTCTTCCTCGCATTCATGTCGCGGTAACGGGCATTGAGAAAGTAATTCCCCGCCTCGAAGACCTAGCCTACTTGTGGCCGGTGCTGGCGACGTCCGGGACAGGCCAACCCATCACTACCTACAGCACACTGATCGGTGGTCCGCGCAAGCCAGGCGAGCCTGATGGACCCGAGGAATTCCATGTGGTTCTCGTTGACAATGGGCGCAGCAAGTTATTGGCCGACGCAGAACAGCGCGAAGTCCTCCACTGTATTCGCTGTGGAGCTTGCCTGAATATCTGTCCGGTCTTTCGACACATAGGTGGCCACAGTTATGGCACTACCTACCAGGGACCGATCGGGAGTGTACTGACACCTCACCTGAGGGGCCTCAGCGACTTTCAACACTTGTCGTATGCATCGTCGCTCTGTGGTGCGTGCACCAGTGTTTGTCCTGTCAAGATCGATCTTCACCATCATCTTTTGCACAACCGTCGGAATGCCGCAAGGGCAGGTACGACAAAGTTCAGCGAACGGATCATGTTTCGGGTCTGGCGCTACATCATCCTCCACCCGCAAATTTACGCTCTGACCGGCTGGTTAGCGCGCAGGACCCTTCGTCTGTTTTATGGCTTGGGCCTCGCTGGCTCGGTCGTTGATCCGATGCGGGTGTGGAACCGCCGCCGGTCGGCTGTGCCGCTGCCGTCAGAATCGTTTCGCACTCGTTGGAGGAAGGGCCTTGCAACAAACTGAGAATTCAAGTCGGGACCGGATCTTGGAACGGATTCGCGCAGGCTTGCGTGCGCCCGCACCGGAGCCCGCTGAGACAAGTTCTGATAGTGTGATCTTCGAGTCCATCAACAATCCTCTGCAGCGATTTCAGCAGGAGTGTGTTGCGAATCTTACGGAGTGCGTGCTGACCGCAGATACGATGGCGAGCGCGTTGCAGCTCGCGAAAGTCCTCGAGTCACTGCCCGCGGGGGAGGTCTTCGTGCAAGACGATCTCTCTCTGCGCTCGCTCATCGAACTGGCTTGCTCAAGCCGGCCGATCCGCTGGTCCAGTCAGGGCGCCCCCAGCGAAGCCTCGCAGGCGACGGTCACGCTCGCCGAAACTCTCATTGCGCAAACCGGCTCGATTCTCGTGACCGCATCGTGCGGTGGACGTGGCGCTTCAGTGATCGCTCCCTGCCACATTGTTTTCGCGACAGTAGCTCAGCTAGTGCCGGATCTGCAGACCGCGCTTCGCAGTGCATTTAAGGAGGGTAGACTTGCCCACAACTCATTCGCATGCGTCATCAGCGGTTCCAGCCGTACCGCTGATATCGAGAAGATTCTTGTGCAGGGAGCGCACGGACCAAGACGGCTAGTGATCATCCTGCAGAGCGGAAATTAAGAGCGAGGTTCATGTTGACAGACTCGGGACAGGTGGTAGAGCATTCCCACGCCGTCGAGCACCCACACCCGTGGCCCTGGTGCGTGCGACGCAACTAATCGCCAGGAGGCCTGCCGTGGCAAACTGCACTGAATATGATCTGAGGAAGTGGCACTTGGCTTCCATTCGTCTTTTGCTGCTCGTGCTTCTCGCTCTGCTAACGCTTGTATTGCCGAGATGTGGGAAAGGGAAAAAGGCTGGCACCGACGAAATCCGTGTCGGCGTCGTGCTGCCCATCAGCGGCCGGGAAGCAAAGCCCGGGCAGTATCAACGTGAGGGGATTGAGCTGGCCATCCACCAGATCAATCAGAGTGGTGGCATCTTAGTGAAAGAGCGGGGGAAGAAGCTCTCGGTCAAAGAAGTTTTCTACGACGATGGTTCTGATCAAGCAAAATCCGCCGGTTTGGTTGAGCGCGCGATAACCTCGGACAATGTCGTGGCGGTCCTCGGTGGCTACTCTACTGCTCTCGGCGAGGCCGAATCGGTGATGCCGGACCGATACCAGACCCCTTGGATCACCACCGGCGCGGCTGCTACTACTATTTTCAGCCGGGGCTATCAATATATTTTCGGGACTCTTAGCCCCACCGACCTCTTGGGCTACACGACAGCCGAGTTTCTCGGCAGTCTCGTCGACCATAAGAAACTCCATAAAGGCCTGAAGCTGGCTCTGGCACTTGAGAATACGGACCACGGCCTCGATTATGGCAAAGGCATTGACAAATGGATTCAGGAACACCCGAATTACTTCAACGTTGTCTTCAGTGAAAAATTTGACTTGGGCTCCACCGACTTTTCGGGTCTTCTGCAAAAGGTGAAGAACACTCGAGCGGACATCTTTCTTGCCGACGCGCACCTCCAGGATTACATCACGATGCACCGCCAATACATCCAGACCGGCATGTACCATCAGATGATCAGCTATGGTGCACGTGGGCCCGAAGCAGATGCGCGCAAGGCTCTGGGAGACGCCACCAACTACATCTTTGCCGGGATCTGGTGGTCCGCGAAGCTTCCCTATCCGCAGGTCAACAAGTTTGTGGCGGACTATCAAGCTTTCACTGGCCATCCACCGGATTCCTGGTACCCTGCAACCGCTTACGACGCAATGAGGGCTCTGGCAGCGGCTATCGAGCAGGCGGGCAGCCTGAACAAGAACGCGATCCGCGACCAGCTACGGAACGTGGAACTCAAAGATTCACTCCTGCCCGGCCAAGTCCTCCGATTCGGAAAAAACGGCCAGATCAACGCGACCTTCGTCATAGTCCAGAACAAACCCGACACAAAAATCGACATCATTTATCCGCCAGATGCGGCCACCGGCGAAGCGATTGCGCCCAAGCCTCGTTGAGCGAGGCCGATAATTGAGCCTTCATGATCTGAGCAACAATGATGAGTGCCGTTGATCTGCTGAACCTCGTGATCGCTGCACTGCTGCTGGCCGGCGTTTACGCCGCGATGTCAGTCGGGATGATCATCGTCTACGGCGTCATGAAGATTGTCAATCTGGCGCATGCCGGATTCCTCATGCTCGGGGCTTATTTCGTTTACGAGCTCTATGCGCGGTTCAGTATCGACCCGCTGCTAGGCGTACTGCTCGCGTTTCCGGTGTTTTTCTTTATTGGGCTAGGTGTCCACTGGATCCTGATTCGCCGGATTCCCAGCTCCGATCAGCCGACGCTGACTTCCCTTCTGCTGCTTTTCGGCCTGTGGTTGGTGCTGCAGAACCTGGGATATTTAATCTGGGGCAACGCCGATCGGGCGATCCTCACACCCAGGACCCTCTACGTGCTCCAGATCGGACCAATCAGTTTTCCAGCGGTACGGCTGATAGTTTTCGGAGCGGCCGTCGCTTCTATAGGGGGCTTGGAGCTTGTCCTGCACAAGACCTGGTTTGGCAGAGCGGTTCGCGCGCTGATGCAGAACAGTGATGCCGGACGGATCGTTGGAGTCAACGTGGAAAAAACGGCCCGCATCGCTTTCGGGATGGGAATCGCCTTTGCTGGAGCTGCCGGAGGTCTACTGGCGATGCTCTATTCCTTCAGTCCGGATTTTGGCGGATCCTTTCTGCTCCGCGCATTCGTCATTATCGTTCTTGGCGGCCTGGAATCATTCGCTGGAGTGGCGATTGGTGCGTTGATCCTCGCACTAGCGGAAACTTTTAGCATTCTGGTGCTCCCGGCGAGTTACCAGCCGGCGATTGCCTTTTCGTTGTTGGTGCTCGCCTTGGTGGTGCTTCCGGAAGGGGTCGCAGGACTCTGGAATAAAAGGCACCGCCTGGCATGAAAGGGGGCTTAAACAGCGTCTCCTCTCGCTCCAAATTCGCCGCTGCCCTGGCGCCCTTTTTTCTAGTCGCAATTCTAGCCCTGCTTCCCTTGTTGGAGCCCGGGTCCGAGACCATCCGGCTTCTCTTTGTCACTTTCGTTTGGGTAACCGTCAGCGTTGCCTGGAACCTCTTAGGAGGCTTCGGCGGACAGGTCTCCTTCGGTTTCGCCGTCTTCTACGGGCTCGGCGCTTACGCGGCAGCCCTCTCGCTCAACCGAGGAATCAGCCCCATTCTGTCGTTTCTGCTGGCCGGGACCGTGGCCGTGCTAGCTTCCCTCCTGGTGGGCTTGCCGACTTTTCGTCTGAAAGGCCCTTACTTCGCAATCGCGACAATCGGGGCGAGTGAAGCAGTTCGCGTGGTGATGACCAACGTCTCGATAACCGGTGGGGCCAGCGGTTACCGAATTATGGAGACAGGAACCTTCGACCAGTTGCAGCACTTCTATACTGCCTTGGCCCTGGCTGTGATCGCCGTGGCAATTTCCATGCTTGTTCAGCGCTCAAAGTTCGGACTGGCGCTCATCGCGATACGCGAAGACGAGGAAGCCGCTTCCGATCTCGGGGTGAACCCGTTTCGAGCGAAGTTACTGGCCCATGCGCTTGCCGCCGCACTCACCGGAGCGGCTGGAGGCGTTTACGCTCGGTACGCTGCGTTCATCCATCCCCAGGGCGTTTTCGCCTTTAGCGTCGGTGTCGCTATTCTTTTGATGCCGATCATTGGCGGAGTTGGGACGCTCTGGGGACCCGTGATTGGCGCTGTTGTTTACGGTCTGGTGCACGAGGAATTGATTGCCTCTTTCCCCCAATTGCACCTTCTTCTCTACGGATCTCTGTTGATCCTGATCATTTTCTTTGAACCCGGGGGAGTCATGGGATTGCTCGAAAAATCGTTCCGAGTCTTCGCCCACACAAGGAGGCTTAGTGGCTCCCATCCTCAGCGTTGACCGCGTGACGAAGTACTTTGCGGGGCTCGCCGCGTTGAAGGAGGTGAGCTTCGAGCTGAGGCAGGGCGGAATTTATGGTCTGATTGGCCCAAACGGAGCTGGCAAGACCACTCTTCTGACCATCGTTGCCGGCGCCCTCCGGCCCACAGCGGGATCGGTGATCTTTCAGGACCGTCGCCTGAGTGGAGCAAAATCCTTCAGAGCGGTTCGAGCAGGAATCGTCCGCACCCATCAGATTCCCAGACCATTCCGTGCGCTTTCGGTACTTGCAAATATCTCGGTGGGCAGCCGCTTCGGCCTACATGCCCAACGATCGCCTAGCGGCACGCACGACGAAAGACGAATCCTCGAGTGGGTTGGACTCGCGCACCTTGCCGACGCACCGGCTGCTACGCTCTCGGTCGGCGACCAGAAACGTCTCGAGTTGGCCCGTGCCCTCGCCGCTAGGCCGAAGCTTCTGCTTTGTGACGAGGTTTGCAGCGGGCTCACCGAAAGCGAGACATTATCTGTGCTCCGCCTGCTTCGCGAAATCCAACAAGCGGGCACCACGATTCTTTATGTGGAACACAATTTGAAAGCGATTATGTCCGTCTGCGACCACGTCATCGTCATGAACTACGGGCGAAAGCTGGCCGAGGGGTCACCCCAAGCCATGCAGAACGATCCCGCCGTGATTGAGGCCTACATCGGCAGAACGGCAGGTACCTAGATGGCGAACAGCCAAGACCTGAATCGACTGCTTGAGGTGGCGAATCTCGAGCTGGCCTACGGAACCGTCCAGATAGTTTGGGGCGTCAGTCTTAGGGTGAGTCGCGGCCAGGTTGTTAGCATCATCGGACCGAACGGCGCCGGCAAGACAACCACTCTCAAGGCGTTGGCGGGTCTCGTTCCTGTTCGAAAGGGGAGAATCATTTTTGACGGGCAGGACGTGACCTCTGAGCCAGCGCACCTGCGAGTGTGTCACCATCTCTGTCTGGTGCCTGAAGGACGCCAGTTGTGGGCCCGCATGACGGTCGAGGAAAATCTTCTCATGGGCGCATTCTCTCCGCCGCTCCGAGCGAAAGCACACCAAAACCTCAACCGAATCTATGAATTGTTTCCCCAGCTGAAAGAGCGATCTAAGCAAACCTGCGGAACTCTGTCTGGAGGGGAGCAGCAGATGTGCGCCATCGGACGCGGTTTCATGGCAGAGCCGCTGCTTCTCATTCTGGATGAGCCCTCCCTTGGTTTGGCGCCCATCCTGGTGGAGCAAGTTTTCCAGATGATAAGTCGGATTGCGGCGGAAGGCGTCACCATCCTGCTCGCGGCTCAAAACGCCAACCAGGCGTTGCAGGTTGCTCAGTATGGCTACGTCATGGAAGCGGGGCGGGTCGCCCTCGAAGGTGCGAGCGACGAGCTGCGAGCGAGCGATCATGTCCGCCGAGCCTACCTCGGAGTGCCCAACTGACATGGGAGTGGTCGCATCGCCTGCATCGGTCAACCGGAAGGGTAACCTGCCCTTGTCTCTCCCGCTTTTGGCGAGGCAAGAAAATAGACGTGGTCGTCGTCGCTGTTTCGAGGCAAGCCCTTCCCGAGCACGCCGAGCAAGGTCCCTGGTTGGCGTAAGGATTAAGCCACATTCTCCAGCGCCAGCGCCATGCCCATGCCGCCGCTGACGCAGAGTGTCGCTACGCCGCGCCTGGCTTTGCGCTTGAGCAATTCATGCAGAAGCGTAACCGTAATGCGCGTGCCAGTGCAGCCGATGGGATGTCCCAGGGCAATGGCCCCGCCGTTGACATTTAGCTTGTCGCGATCGAGGTGCAGTTCTCGGTCGCAGGCCAGGACCTGTGCGGCAAAAGCCTCATTGAGTTCGATAAGGTCGAAGTCCGCGAGCTTGAGGTTGTGCTTCTGCTCCATTTTGCGCAGGGCAGGCACCGGACCGATTCCCATGATACGCGGGTCCACACCGGCGGAAGCCACGGCCAGAATGCGAGCCAGAGGTTTGAGACTGTTCTTCTTAATGAAATATTCACTAGAAAGGATTACAGCCGCGGCACCGTCAGTGATGCCGGAAGAATTGCCGGCGGTGATGGTGCCGGTCTCAGAAAAAACTGGAGGAAGTTTGGCCATTTTTTCCAGGCTTGCACCAGCGAAAGGATGCTCGTCGCGATTGAAAACCTGAGCACCTCTCTTGCTCTCCAGAGTGATCGGAACGAGTTCGGCCTCGAAACGCTCAGCCGTCAGGGCACGCTCGGCTCGAGTTTGGGAACACAACGCGAACTGATCCTGTTCCTCTCGAGTGATCTTGTACTGTTCCGCTAGCACCTCGGCCGTTTCTCCCATCACCATCTTGGCCAAAGGACAAAAAAATCCGTCGCGGTACATGCCGTCGACAAGTTCCTGGTTGCCCAGGCGGTAACCCCAGCGGGCGCCATCAAGATAATAGGGCAGACGAGACATGGACTCGGTTCCGCCGGCCAGCACACAATCCAGATTGCCGCTGGCAATTTCTTGGTAAGCCAGCGCGATTGATTTCATACCGGAGGCGCAGGCTTTATTCACCGTGTAGGCAGGGACTTCCTGCGGCACGCCGCTCCGGATGGAAACCTGGCGTGCAGGATTGGGGCCGCCACCTGCCTGTCGCGCGTTGCCAAAGATGGTTTCTTCGACCTGCTGCGGCTGCACTCCGGCACGATCCATGGCGGCTTTCGCGGCGGCCACACCCATATCGGCGGCACTCAAAGATGCTAACGAGCCTCCGAACTTGCCGATGGGCGTGCGCACCGCCGAGAGGATGTAGACGTCCTGCAACAGTCACCTCCGAAATTTTCAGTCTAGCATTGGTGAGGAAGGTGCTGCCGCCCAGGACCGGAGCCGATGACATAGGGTGCAGGCCAATGCTTCACATGGAGGACGACGCAGTAAACTGTGAGCAATGAATTTCATCTACGGCATCAATGCCGTGAGCGAGGCGCTGAAGTCGAGGGGGCGGGCATTTCAGTGGGTCGGTGTGGCGAAAGAGCGCCATGACCTCCGTCTCCAGCATGTGGTGGAAGACTGCCGCAAGATTGGCATTGCTGTTCGTTTTCTGCCACGTCAGGAACTCGATCGCATGGCGGGAAACGGAGCGCACCAGGGAGTGGTGGCGGTCACTTCGGCAAAACAATATAACGATCTGGATGATGTGGTCGCCGTTAAACGCGGGCAGTATTCGTTGATTGTGGTGCTCGATGGAGTGGAAGATCCGCACAATCTTGGAGCGGTTCTGCGCACCGCCGATGCCGCGGGAGCAGATGGAGTTGTGATTCCGGAGCGTCGGGCGGCGGGTGTGACGGCGATCGTGGCCAAATCTTCAGCGGGCGCGAGCGAACATCTGCCGATCGCGAGAGTCAACAACATCGCGCGTACGCTGGAAGAATTGAAGTCCAAAAATCTGTGGATCGTGGGCCTCGATGAGCGCGCGCAGCAAACCTACGACGCGCTCGACTACAACATGGATTGCGCGATCGTCCTGGGAGCCGAAGCAAAAGGCGTACACGAACTGGTGCGCAGAAAATGCGATTTCCTGGTTTCGATCCCGATGCTAGGCAAGGTGCCGTCTTTGAATGTCTCAGTCGCGGCCGCGGTGGTGCTGTATGAAATCGTGCGGCAGAGGCGGAGAAAATCGGCAACACGGGATTCCGAATGAAGCTGTTTTTCGCTCTTTGTGTCCTCTGTGCCTCTGTGGTGACTTGCTTTGCCCTGGACCGCGACGCGTTCACCTTCACCCGCGACGACCTGAACGTGCGGATCGAGCCAGAGCAACAGCGGCTCGCGGTTCGAGGAAAAATTACGCTGCGAAATGATTCCAACTCACCGCAGAAGAATGCCGCCTTGCAGATTTCTTCGAGTCTCGCCTGGCGGTCAATAGAGTGGCACGGTAAAGCGCTCCAATTTGTGGCCCAGCCTTACGAATCAGATATCGACCACACCGGACAACTCTCCGAAGCGATCGTCACCCTGCCGAATGAAATTCCGCAGAACGGCACGGTAGAGTTGGACATCGGCTACGAGGGGACCATTCCTCTCGACACCACGCGTCTGACGCGCATTGGCACGCCTAAAGAAGTTGCGGTCCACACTGACTGGGACCAGATCAGCAAGTCGTTTACCGCAGTTCGTGGCGCCGGATATGTCGCGTGGTATCCGTTGGCAATGGAGTCGGCGAGCCTTTCGGAAGGCAATAGTGTGTTTGAGACCATTGGAAGATGGAGGGCGCGGGAGCGGGAATCCTTGATGGACCTGGATCTGTGCGAGACGCATGACTCGGATTTGCCTCTCGATCTGCAGATCGCAAACGGGGTGGTTACCGGAGGGGGAGGATATGGAGGCGGTGCAACGCACGGATTCTCGGGGAAGTCCCAGTTCGCCTATTGCAGCCATTATGAGTTTCACCCGCTGGGCCTGACCGTGCCCATGTTTGTTCTGGCCAACGATTCCACTTTGAACGGCCACGCAGCATTCATCCACTACGTTCCAGATCACAAGTCCGAAGCGCAGGCTTGCGAGCAAGCGGCCGAAAATGTCGAGCCACTGGTTACGGGATGGTTCGGCGTATTGCGAAAAAAAGTTGAGATCGTGGAATTACCTGATCCGAGCGCGTCTCCATTCGAGAGCGGGACCTTGTTGATGACGCCTCTCAGCGACAATGATCCCAAGCTGGCGCAGATGACGCTGGTCCACGAGTTGACCCATGCCGCGTTTCCATCGCCTCGCCTGTGGATCTACGAAGGACTCGCGCATTTCGCGCAGGCGCTTTATCGCGAGCGGCAGGATGGCCGCCAGGCAGCGCTCGATTACATGGGCCTGCACCGCGAAGCCCTCTTGGAAGCTGAGAAGCAGGTATTCGTGCCAAGCGCGACCTCGGTTGCATCGAAACTGCCCACGGGTCAGGCGCTTATTACCACATTCGAAGAAGCCTTCTATCGCAGCAAGGCCGCGTACGTCTGGTGGATGCTACGCGACATGGTCGGTGAAGATGCACTAAGAAAAGCGCTGGCGGCATACGCATCAGAGCAGGATCACGATCCTGCATACATGCAGCATTTGATCGAAGCACAGGCTAAGCGTGACCTCGGATGGTTTTTTGAAGATTGGGTGTACAACGATCATGGCCTGCCAGACTTCCGAGTGCAGTCGGTCTATCCCAGCAAAATGCCGCAAGGCGGTTACCTGGTCACAATCACAGTTGAGAATCTTGGCGGAGCAGGCGCGGAGGTCCCGGTCACACTGCGATTCCAAGGCGGCGATGTCACGAAACGTGTCAACGTGCATGGTAAGGCTACGGCAGTGATCCGAATCGAACCCCCATCCGCACCCCAGGAAGTCGTAGTCAACGACGGCAGTGTGCCGGAAACGAATGCGAGCAACAATACATTCAAAGTTCCGGAACTACTCAAAATAGAACCTATGCGGATACACCGAGAGTCACGAATTGAGTCATTGAACACGGAGAAAGCTGAATCATCGAACCATTGAGTTAATGAATTAGTGGCAGCCCCAATCACTTAATGTCTCGATAATGCAATCACCCATTGATTCAATTTCGTCCGTGACTCCGTGTCTCCGTGGTAGGTTCTAGTGTTGTTGGAGGAAGACTTTGGCTTACATCCAATTTCTTGGCGCTGCGGGCACCGTCACTGGTTCCAAACACCTGATCAACATCGCTGCGGATGGTAGTGGAAAGAACGGGTTTCAGGTACTCATCGATTGCGGGCTCTTCCAAGGTCAGAAGGAGTGGCGCGAGCGCAACTGGCAGGACATGCCGGTGCCGGCACGAGAGATCGATGCAGTCATCCTGACGCACGCACACCTGGACCATTGCGGCTGGATTCCGCGACTCGTAAAGGGAGGCTTTCGCGGATCGATTCACGCCACACAGGCGACAATCGATTTGTGTTCCATCCTTCTACCGGATTCTGGGCACCTTCAGGAAGAAGATGCGGCCTTCTATAACAAGAAGAAGGCCTCGAAGCACGATCCTGCGCTGCCACTATATACAACTGAGGAGGCGCAGAAGTGTCTGCAATACTTCCGTCCGGTACAGTTCGAAGAAGTAAAGCAGCTTTGCCCGGAGCTTTCATTCCGCTTCGTGCGCGCAGCGCATATCCTGGGATCGTCCATGGCGGAAATCACCCTCAAGACGAACGGTACTGCCCGGCAATTGCTGTTCACAGGCGACATCGGACGAGTGCGCAATCACACTAGTGCACCGGGTAAGGTCGTGCACTCGGGGCCGATGGAGGGCGAGACAGCAGATCTGCTGGTGATGGAATCGACGTATGGGAACCGGCTGCATCCTACCGATGATCCCAGACCACAACTGGCAGCCCTCATCCACCAAGCGATCCAGCGGGGTGGCAGCGTGATTGTTCCAGCCTTTGCCGTGGAGCGCACCCAGAAATTTCTGTTCCTGTTGAAAGAGCTGATGCAGTCGGGGCAGATTCCAAAGATTCCAGTGTATTGCGACAGCCCAATGGCGATCCAGGCTGTGCAGATTTTTCTAAAGCATACTGAGGAATACAGCGATGAGACCCGGCAACTCATCAAGACGTGTGGATCACCGCTAGAATGGCCGGGGTTCACGTTTGCGTCCACGCCCGAAGAGTCCAAAAAAATCAATGAGACACACTATCCTTCGATCATTGTTTCATCGAGCGGGATGGTGACCGGTGGGCGCATCCTGCATCATCTTGCGCAGCGGCTGCCTGATCCCAAAAACCTGGTAATCTTCATCGGATTTCAAGCGCCCGGAACGCGCGGATTTACCATTAAGAGCGGTGCTCCCGAAGTGAAGATCTTTGGAAACATCGTCCCCATCCGGGCGCAGGTCGCCGCCCTCGAGCAGTTCAGCGATCACGCCGATCCGCCAGAACTCATGCACTGGCTGCATACATTTCCCAAAAGACCGGACCTAACTTATCTGGTCCACGGCGAACCGGCCGCATCATCGCAGCTGCGCGACACCATGGCGAAAGAGCTTGGGTGGAATGTGCACGTGGCGCAGTGGATGCAAAAAGTGGAAGTCCGCTGAAGCAGATTGTCGATTTCCGATTTTCGATTGACGATTGAAGACAGGGTGTCGGAGAGGAGAGGCGTGCATGACGGAAGAAGAATTGAAAAAACATCTGGAGGCGGCGGAGAACAGTCCCAAACAGATCGCCGCGGCTGTTTCGGGATTGCCAGAGAAAACGCTACGCTATAAGCCGCCAGGCAAGTGGTGCATCCTGGAGATCCTCGGGCACCTGGCCGACATGGAGATCATGTATGCGTACCGCATGCGGCAAATCCTGGCGGACAAGAAACCGGTGATTGCGCCGATCGACCAGAACGAGTGGGCCAACCATCTCGGATATATCGAAGCTCCACCCGCGGAACAGGTCGCTCTCTACGGCTTGAATCGTCACAACACTCTGCGGCTCTTGCGACGGCTCAAGCCGGGGGATTTGGAGAAGGGTGCCTACCATCCCGAACGCAAGGGCGACGTCACTCTCGCAGAGATGGTCGAGATGATGGCCGGACACGGCCCGAATCACCTGGAGCAAATCGAGAGATTGAAGAAAGAGGCGAACAAGAAGTAAGGCGGAATCGTGTCGCAAGAAGTGCCACGAGTGATCTCTAACAGGCGCTGGAAAACTTCGGTCACTGCATATTTTGGGAAGGGCACGACTTCAGTCGTGCCATTAAGCTCTTTATTCTTGTCATTCCGAACCGGCTTTCAGCCGGTGAGGGATCTGCTTTGTCGGGTTTGGAGGGAGAAGCTCAGGATGACATTCCCAATTAGAAGACCCTCCGTGCTCCGCGAAGGTTTGCCGGTCCTGTGTGTGCGTTTGTGAAACGGACCAGTGCATGCAACTTCTCCGCAGCTGCGCCCGAGTCAATCGACTTCGCGGCAAGCGGTAGTGCGTCGCCCAAGTGGTCAGCTCTTCCCGCGGCCACGAGGGCAGCCGCGGCATTGAGCAGAACCACGTCGCGCCGCGGTGATTGTTCACCAGCAAGAACATCGCGGATGATTGCTGTATTCGCAACAGCATCGCCACCTGCGATCTCCTCAATAGGCGCGCGCTGCAGACCGAATTCTTCCGGCGTAACTTCGTAACTGCGCACTCGGCCATCGCGCACTTCGGCGATACGCGTGGAGGCGGTGATCGTAATTTCATCCAGCCCGTCTGCACCATGCACGACCAAAGCGCGGCGCACACCAAGCATGCTAAATGCCTCAGCCAATTTCTCCACGAGTTCTGCGGAATAGACTCCCACTACTTGCGCCGAGGCTCGCGCCGGATTGGTCAAAGGTCCGAGCAAATTGAAGACTGTGCGTAATCGCAGTTCACGACGCGCTGTCTGCACGTACTTCATTGCGGAATGCAGCGCAGGCGCGAAGAGGAACGCAATTCCTACCTCTTCGAGACATGCGGCAAGTCGCGCGGGTGGCGGGTTGATATTCACGCCGAGCGCTTCCATCACATCCGCCGAGCCGCATTTGGAGGTGACGCTGCGATTGCCGTGCTTGGCCACGCGGACGCCCGCACCGGCCACGACCAGCGCACTTGCAGTGGAGATATTGAACGTACCGCTGGCGTCTCCTCCAGTGCCGCAGGTGTCGACCAGCGCGTCACGCTCGGTGTCGCTGACGTCCACTGTAGAGTTGCGGGAAATTTCGAGAGGCGTGGCCGCGGCGCGGATGGCTTCGGCGAAACCGACGATTTCTTCGACCGTCTCGCCTTTCATGTGCAGCGCGACGAGCAGGGCGGCAATCTGGGCGTCCGTGCACTTGCCGGAGAGGACTTCCGACATGACCTCACGCGCCTCCTCGCGTGAGAGCGACTGGCGGTGGCTGGCGATGCAATGGAGGGCGTCGAGGATCATGGGACGGCTATAAGGTTAGCATTGTGGCTGGGTTTAGCAGCGGGTATTGGGGGTCCCACCCGCCCGGGTTCGAGACCAACGGGCCAGGGGCCTGCGCAAAAAACGCACTAGTGTTCCTCGTGGAACATTTTGTACATATTATATTGTACGTATAATATTATACGCATGAGACCGCAACTAGCCTTGGTTGTTGGAATTAGGGCGGAGGAGGGCGCTGATACTGCGGAGGGCCATGCTTGGCAATGCGCACGCCGG